>ENA-OQKL01000091-OQKL01000091.1-human-gut-metagenome-genome-assembly--contig:-NODE-91-length-30678-cov-3.494943_pt1 | contig 30678 bp, 28 predicted proteins | sample MGYA00242779_ERZ504800 | MGnify/ENA primary metagenome ERZ504800 (study PRJEB26092, sample SAMD00036410) | human gut metagenome | host: Homo sapiens | study: EMG produced TPA metagenomics assembly of... | reverse complement strand
CTCTTACCTCTGCAATGGGAATTTTCCTGTTCCGCCAGTTCTACATGACTTTTCCGGTTTCTCTTTATGAATCGGCGAAGCTGGACGGCTGCGGGAATCTGCGGTTTATCGTAAAAATCCTGATGCCGCTGACAAAGTCAGCAATGGGAGCAATGGCGGTTTACACCTTTATCAATGCATGGAATATGTACATGTGGCCGCTGCTGGTTACAGGTTCGGACAGCAAGCGTACCGTACAGATTGGTATCAGTATGCTGAACAGCGTCGACGCACAGTCGATTACCCTGATGCTGGCGGGCGTGGTAATGATTATCATTCCATCCATTTCCATCTTTATCGTGGGCCAGAAGGCCTTAATCAAAGGAATGTTTTCGGGAGCAGTCAAGGGCTGATTCCTGTGATAGAAAAAAGAATAGAAAACTGTATGAAAAACGAGGAGAAAAAATGAAGAAAAAAGTGATTGCATCAATTCTTGCGGCTTCTATGGCAGCTATGGCGCTTACCGGATGCGGAGGCGGAAAAACAACGAGTGAGGCACAGAGTGCGACAACAGATGAAACCACAGCCAGCACAGAGGCAGGAAGTACGGCAGATGGCGCAGAAGCACCGGATTTAAACCAGGATACGAAGGGAACCACGATTACCTTCTGGCATTCCATGGGCGGTGTCAATGGCGAGGCAATGGATTATCTTGTCAATAAATTCAATGAAGAGAATACCGATGGCATTACCGTTGAGGCGGTTTATCAGGGAGAATATGATGATACGATTAACAAACTGAAAAGTGCACAGATCGGAAATATGGGAGCAGACCTGGTACAGATTTATGATATCGGAACACGCTTTATGATTGATTCCGGCTGGGTCATTCCGATGCAGGAGCTGATTAATGCAGATGGCTATGACATTTCCCAGATCGAGCCGAATATCGCTGCTTATTATACGGTAAACAATGAGCTGTACTCGATGCCATTCAATTCGTCCACACCGATTCTGTATTACAACAAAGATATGTTTGAAAAAGCAGGGATCACTGAGGTTCCGACAAGCCTGGAAGGAATTCTTGCTATCGGTGATGATCTGAAAACAAAGGGCGGAGCCGGTGAACCGCTGGCACTCTCCATCTATGGATGGTATTTCGAACAGTGGCTCTGTAAACAGGGACTTTCCTATGCGGATAATGGAAATGGCCGTGATGCCGCTGCTACTGCAGTTGAATTTGATTCCAACGGCGGAGCGCTCAACATCTTAAATGAGTGGAAAGCCCTGAACGATGCCGACGTTGCACCAAACGTAGGCCGTGCCGGAAGTGATACCGCAACGACAGACTTTACTTCCGGAAAAGCAGCGATCACCCTTGGCTCTACCGCATCTCTGAAGCAGATTTTACAGGATGTCAATGGAAGCTTCGAAGTTGGAACCGCATATTTCCCGACAATCAAGGACGGCGATGAGGGCGGTGTTTCCATCGGAGGAGCATCTCTCTGGGCATTGAACAACAACGATGATGCAAAAGCAGCAGCTACCTGGAAATTTATTAAATTCCTGATTTCCCCGGAATCTCAGGCATACTGGAATGCCGAGACGGGTTACTTCCCAGTAACAACAGCTGCTGATGAGGAGCAGACCTTTAAAGATAATGTAGAACAGTATCCGCAGTTCCAGACCGCAATCGACCAGCTGCACGATTCCAAGCCGCAGTACGCCGGCGCACTTCTCTCTGTATTCCCGGAGGCAAGACAGATTGTGGAAACAGAAATCGAGAATATGATCAACGGAAACGAGACTCCGGAGAAAGCAGTAGAATCAATGGCTTCCCAGATCAACAGCTCCATCGAGGACTATAATCTGGTAAATGAATAAGAGACAGGCTTTACAAAAATAAGATTTCGTCCTATAGTGAAGAAAAACGAGTTCCCAAAGCGTGTTTGAACGGTTTCTATGAAGGGGAAGATCCGAGTTACGGAAATGATTTTTCAGATATGACTGGAAATGCGTCGGAGACAAAAATCCGGCGTGTTTCCGGATTTATAGTAAGCCGCCAAATAATGCAAAAGAGTCAGTACCGCTTTTTTTAACCGAATCAAGTAAGTCCCCTGTTTCCATTGCGAAAAGCAATAAGCAGTGGGTGGGGACTTGCTTGTATCAGGAGGAGTGCAAGCTCCTTCTGATAAACTGCGGAGCAGTTATTCGGTTATGAGCAAGTAGCAAAGCGGATTGCGAATATCCGCTTGACTTATTTTCAGGGTTTACGATAAAGAAAAAAGCTGCAGCCGGGAAAAAAGATAGAAAAGAGTGCAGGTTTGGAAATGGGAACGGAAAATGGAGGACAGATACGAGATGAAAACAAAAGTATGGGCACACAGAGGAGCCAGTGCATATGCACCGGAAAATACACTGGAAGCGTTTCTTCTTGCAGCAGAGCAGGGAGCAGACGGTGTGGAACTGGATGTACAGCTGACAAAAGATGGCGAGATGGTTGTTGTCCACGATGAGGAAATCGACCGGGTCAGTGACGGAAGCGGATTTGTCAAAGATTATACGCTTGCGGAATTAAAGATCCTGAACTTTAATAAGACACATCCGGAGTATCAGGATGTAAAAATTCCGACGCTTCGCGAAGTATATGAAGCATTAAAACCAACGGGAATGACGATCAATGTCGAGCTGAAAACCGGTATTTTCTGGTATAAAGACCTGGAAAAAAAGGTACTCGAGCTGACAAAAGAGATGGAGATGGAAGATCGCGTGATTTATTCTTCCTTTAACCATTACAGCATTGCAAAAATTCTGGAACTGGATCCGAAAGCCAGCACCGGCATCCTCTACGCAGATATTATTTATGATGTCGTGAATTATGCGAAAAAAATCGGAACAGGAGCTCTTCATCCGGCAACCTTTCATGTGCAGATGGCAGACTTTCTTCAGCGGTATGTGGAAAGCGATCTTGCGGTGCATGTGTGGACGGTCAATGATAAGGCGGAGATCGAGCGTCTGATGGAGGCCGGTGTTGACGCAGTCATCACTAATTATCCGGATGTGGCCGTTTCCTGCCGCAACGCGAAGTGATACCGATTGGAGAAAAAAAGCTGTTCCTTTTGGATATCGACGGAACCATCTGCGTGGGGAACCGTCTGATTCCGGGAGCAGACCGGTTTTTAAACGGACTGTCCGAGTACGGCGGAGATTATGTGTTTATCACAAATAATACGACGATGAGCGTAGCAGATTACCGGAAAAAATTTGCAAAGCTGGGCATCCCGACAACAAGCGCGAACTTTCTGACGGCTTCTGTTGCAACAGCGCATTATCTGAAGCAGAAATATGGATCCCGTCCCGTCTATGTGCTGGGAACGGACTCTCTGATCCGGGAATTGGAGAGCTTCGGTGTGTGTACCACCCGCGATCCGGAGAAAGAAGGAATTGCATGTGTGCTTGCAAGCTATGACAATGAACTGACGTATCAAAAACTGACGGATATCTGTCGGCTGTTGACAGAGCGCCCGGAGCTCGATTACGCTGCAACGAACCCGGACTATGCTTGTCCGATTGAATTCGGCTACGTGCCGGATTGCGGTTCCATCTGCGAGATGATCGGTCATGCGATCCATCGTATGCCGACTTATATCGGAAAACCAGGCATACGGATGGTTGAGATGGCACTTGATATGACAGGCAGAACGCGCGATGAGGCTGTTCTTGTGGGAGATCGTCTCTATACGGACATTGCGTGCGCCAACATGGCGGGCATTTCTGCAGCACTTGTGCTTTCCGGTGAATCTACGCGTGAAGAAATGCAGAACTCGCAGTATCTTGTGGAGTATGTGTATCCATCCGTAAAAGAAATGTATGCGGAGTGGGTGTATGGACAAAAGAAGAAGTGTTCTTAAAATTCCGAAATGGTTATGGTTTTGGAACAAAAAAACAAAAGAAGAATTCTGAGAGGAGAACCTTTTTCCGAAGGAGTTCTTCTTTTTTGTTGCGGAAAAGGATACTTTCCGGATACGGGATAAAAGCCTGGGACGGTATAGAAAAAGCTTGCCAAAAGAGGGAATTTCCCTATATAATGATTCAGACTATAATATGAAAAAGAAAACGGTCAGGAGATCGGAAAATTCCAATACAACAGAAGAAGGAGAATTTATGCATGAGTATTTTAAATGTAGAACATCTGTCCCACGGCTTCGGCGACCGTGCGATTTTTGAAGATGTATCGTTCCGCCTGCTAAAGGGGGAGCACATCGGTCTGGTAGGTGCAAATGGCGAGGGAAAATCAACCTTTATGAACATCATCACCGGAAAGCTGATGCCGGATGAGGGAAAGGTTGAGTGGGCAAAAAACGTCCGTGTCGGCTATCTGGACCAGCATACCGTTCTGGAAAAAGGTATGACGATCCGTGATGTGTTAAAAAGTGCTTTTTCCTGGTTGTACGAGATGGAAGAGCGGATGAACACGATCTGCGATTCCATGGGCGATGCCTCCGAGGACGAGCTGAATGCAATGATGGAAGAACTCGGCGTGATCCAGGAGATGATGGATGCACATGATTTTTATATTCTGGATTCCAGAATAGAAGAGATTGGCCGTGCGCTTGGTCTTGAAGAGATCGGTCTCGAACGCGATGTCACCGAACTTTCCGGCGGACAGAGAACGAAGGTACTTCTGGCAAAATTACTTTTGGAAAAACCGGACATCCTTCTTTTGGATGAGCCGACCAACTACCTGGATGTGGAACATATCACTTGGCTGAAACGATACCTTGAAGAGTATGAAAATGCCTTCATTCTGATCTCTCACGATATTCCATTCCTGAACAGTGTTGTCAATCTGATCTATCATATGGAAAACAAGAGCTGAATCGTTATGTTGGTGATTACGATCACTTCCAGGAGGTTTATGCGGTCAAAAAAGCGCAGAAGGAAGCTGCCTATAACCGTCAGCAGCAGGAGATCAGTGAACTGAAGGATTTCGTGGCACGAAACAAAGCCCGTGTGGCAACCAGAAATATGGCTATGTCACGGCAGAAGAAGCTGGATAAGATGGATGTGATCGAGCTTGCGAAAGAAAAACCAAAGCCGGAATTTCATTTCCGCACTGCGCGCACTTCGGGCCGCTTCGTTGTGACTGCAAAAGAACTTGTGATCGGCTATGAAGAACCGCTCTCCAGACCGCTGACCTTTGCGATCGAGCGTGGCGAAAAGATCGTGCTCACCGGTGCCAACGGAATTGGAAAAACAACGCTCTTAAAGAGTATCCTCGGTTTGATCCCGTCCCTTGGCGGAGACGTGGAGCTTGGCGATTATCTGGAAATCGGATATTTCGAGCAGGAAATGCCAAAAGGCAACACCAACAGCTGTATCCAGGAAATCTGGGAAGAATTTCCATCCTATACTCAGTATGAAGTCCGTGCAGCGCTTGCCAAATGCGGTCTTACCACACAGCACATTGAAAGCCTGGTGCGTGTGCTCTCAGGAGGAGAACAGGCAAAAGTTCGCCTCTGTAAACTGATCAATCGCGAAACCAATCTTCTTGTCCTCGATGAGCCGACCAACCATCTCGATGTAGACGCAAAAGAGGAGTTAAAAAACCGCACTGAAAGAGTACAAAGGAACTGTTCTTATGGTCTGCCATGAGCCGGAATTTTATGATGGCCTGGCAACCAGCGTATGGGACTGCTCGGAGTGGACGACGAAAGTGATTTAATCGAATCAAGCAAGTCCCCTGCTTCCATTGCGTGGAGCAATAAGCAGTGGGTGGGGACTTGCTTGTATCAGGAGTGGTACAAGCCACTCCTGATAAGCTGCGAAGCAGCTATTCGGTTATGAGCAAGCTGCGAGTCCCAGCCTGTGGGAGATGAATTGCGTTTGTTACCTTGTTTTATGCAGCGTGATTGGATATAGGAATTTTAGAAGAAAAAAGAGTAGAGATAAAGAATGGTTATAGGAAAAACCTATAACTGGCCATCAATTTTCTATATTGGACAAAGCAGAAGACTGTCGCTATAATAATCCTTGTAAACAGATAGGAAATATCACAAAAACGAGAGGAAGCGAAGGAAATGAGAGCAGTTTTCGCAGAGAATCGAATCGTGATCTATGATGTCATGTGTTGCAGCGTAAGCAGATAAAACCGAAAGAAAACGGAGCCGCATTGCAGCATGGACAGAACAGGATGACAACCGGTTCCGATAGATAATAGAAAATCGAACATGAAAAGAAATAGAAAAACGAAAACAGAACAGGAGAATACAATCATGAGCAAAAAAACAAGAGCAGAAAGAAATCTTAAATTTGAAACCTTACAGCTTCACGTAGGACAGGAAAATCCGGATCCGGCAACCGGAGCAAGAGCAGTTCCGATCTATCAGACCTCTTCTTTCGTATTCAATAACTCCGATCACGCGGCAGCAAGATTCGGACTTCAGGATGCAGGAAACATCTACGGTCGTCTGACTAATCCGACAGAGGACGTCTTCGAGCAGAGAATGGCAGCACTGGAGGGCGGCGTTGCGGCACTTGCAGTAGCTTCCGGAGCAGCAGCCATCAACTACACCATCATCAACCTGGCACAGAAGGGCGACCATATTGTATCCGCAAAGAACATCTACGGCGGTTCCTACAACCTGCTGGCACACACCCTTCCGCAGTACGGCATCAGCACCACATTTGTTGATGTATTTGATCTGGATGAGGTTCGCGCAGCCGTTCAGGAGAACACAAAAGCCATCTACATCGAGACCCTCGGAAATCCGAACTCTGATGTTGTCGATATCGAAGCACTTGCAAAAATTGCGCATGAGAACAAAATTCCGCTGGTTGTCGATAATACCTTCGCAACTCCATACCTCGTTCGTCCGATCGAGTACGGCGCAGACATCGTTGTTCATTCCGCAACTAAATTTATCGGCGGTCACGGAACTACCCTTGGTGGTGTGATCGTAGACAGCGGTAAATTCGACTGGGAGGGATCCGGCAAATTCGCATCCCTGACCGAGCCAAACCCGAGCTACCACGGCATCAGCTTTACAAAAGCAGTTGGACCTGCTGCATTCGTTACAAAAGTACGTGCGATCCTTCTTCGTGATACCGGAGCTACGCTTTCTCCGTTCAATTCCTTCCTGCTTCTGCAGGGACTTGAGACACTGTCTCTCCGTGTAGAGCGTCATGTAGAGAACGCGCTGAAGGTTGTAAAATATCTGGAGAGCCAGCCGCAGGTAGAAAAAGTACATCATCCGTCTGTATCCGAAGATCCAACACAGCAGGCACTGTACGCAAAATACTTCCCGAACGGCGGCGGTTCCATCTTCACCTTCGAAATCAAAGGCGATGCACAGAAAGCAAAAGATTTCATCGACAATCTGGAGCTGTTCTCCCTGCTGGCTAACGTTGCCGACGTAAAATCTCTGGTGATCCATCCGGCAACCACTACACACAGCCAGTGCACCGAGGAAGAACTGCTGGATCAGGGAATCAAACCAAACACCATCCGTCTTTCCATCGGTACCGAGAACATCGACGATATCATCGAGGATCTGGATGAGGCATTTGAGGCAGTTCAGTAAAAAGGATACAAAGTAAAAGAGAATATAAAAAAGCATACAAAAAAAACGAAGACGTGTTTGAAAAAACAAACATGCTTCTTTTTGGGTTTAGATAAACCGCATGGGAAATTATGATGCCAGAGCGTATTATGAATCGAATGCCAGTGCCAGTACATGACGCTGTTCGCACCGGAGGCAAGATGGCTGTAAGCCTGCTGGCGGAGCTGGCCCTTGTATGGCGTCCATCCTGGAAATCCCTGTGCCTCGGTTTCCATAACAAGATAGTTGTCGTTTTTCAGAGAACGAATCATATCACCGCCAAACGCGATTTCCGCACCGGTCAGATCATCCTGGGTCGGATGGTAAATATCGGTTCCGGCGATCGTCAGACATTTTACCAGCTATTTTTGTTTTGCCTGCTATTAACCATAGGTCTGTCTCATGCTGCGGCAGCGTTACGCCGCTGGCATGTTTGAAAGCACCAGAAGCGTGTTTTTATACGGGATTTTGAATTAAAAAAGACAAATGATTTCAGCGTCTGTGCAGAGATATTTCCCGGCTTTTTTGATGCTTTCATTTTGAGCGGATACGCGGCACCGATCACAAGAGGCGGTGCGTCGCGCAGAGGAACGGCGGTGACGTTTGGGTGGTGGAACAATGCAAAGTTACTCCCGGCAAACAGGCTTAAGGCTTCGCCGACTTCCACGGAGCTTATCATGGATTCCAGGCGGGCGGTGCGCAGGATGTGCGGTTTTTGGTCTGCCTTTTCAAATAGTTGCATACAGAGCTGATAAATCGAGGTATAGGGATGCATAAGAATCAGAGGTTCTCTGGCAATGTCAGCGATTGTCAGGGAAGATTTTTCTGCAAGCGGATGATCGATGGGGAGCATCACACAGAGACGATCCTTTGCGAGAGGTACAAAGTGATATTTCTGCGGTGAAATCATGGAATCCCGTGCAATGACAAGATCAAAACGACCGGACTGCAGACCGTCCATCAGCTCGTTTTCTTCACACTCTTCCAGCATCAGTTCAACCTCCGGATGCGTATGTGCGAAAGCGCGGATGCGGGAGGTGAGATGATACTGCGTCAGAAACGGAAGAGAGCCGACGCGGAGCGGCTGGCGTTCCGACTCTTTAAAGTGGCGCATTTTCTGCAGCATCTGATGATACTGGCGGGAGAGCTCTGAGGCTTCCTGGCAGAACAGCTCGCCGGCCGGAGTCAGAACCGCCTGGCGGCGGGTGCGGTCGAAGAGGGTGAGATTCAGTTCGGATTCCAGCTTCTGGATCTGCTTCGAGAGCGTGGACTGTGCGATATGAAGATTTTCTGCAGCTTCTAAAAAAGTGTCGCATCGGACGGTCATCAGAAAAAAGTCGATCTGTTCCATGGTCATAAGAGAGAACCTCCTTTTGAAAATCATTCCATTTCATTCATTCCATTCTGGAAACAATTGTACCACAGATCGAATTGATTCCACAAAGGTTTCGTTTTTAAAATAAAAAAGGATAAAACATGCAGCAGGGAAAGTGGATGGAGAGGATCCGATGGATTTGCTGGCTGAATGGAGTACAAAAAAGAACATTCTATGAGACAGTTTTGATTTGGGGAATAAGGAGAATGATTATGGCTGAAAAAGTAAGAGATCTGCGCAGTGCGCTGGAACGATTGAAAAATATGCCGGGACAGCTTGCCGAGACGGATGTTGCAGTTGATCCGATGGCGGAGCTTGCCGGAGTTTACCGCTATGTCGGCGCGGGCGGAACGGTAAAACGTCCGACGAAAGAAGGACCGGCAATGATTTTCCGCAATATCAAAGGCCACCCGGACGCAAGTGTTGCGATCGGTGTCCTGGCGAGCCGGAAGCGTGTGGCTGCACTTCTGGACTGTGAGCCGGAGAATCTTGGGAAAATGCTGTATCACAGCGTGGAAAAGCCGGTTGCACCGGTGGAATTTCAGGGTGCGCCGCCGTGTCAGGAGGTTGTGCATCTGGCGACGGATCCCGATTTTGATCTGAACCGCCTCGTCCCGGCACCGACCAACACGCCGGATGACGCAGGCCCGTACATCACGCTTGGCATGTGTTACGCTTCCCACCCGGATACCGGGCTGCACGATGTGACGATTCACCGTCTCTGTATTCAGGGAAAAGACGAACTTTCGATTTTCTTCACGCCGGGTGCACGCCATATCGGCGCGATGGCAGACCGTGCGGAGGAGCTTGGCCAGAAACTGCCGATTTCCATCAGCATCGGCGTCGATCCTGCGATTGAGATCGGTTCCTGCTTTGAGCCGCCGACAACACCGCTTGGTTACGATGAGCTTTCGGTTGCAGGTGCGCTGCGGAAAGAGCCGGTGGAACTGTGCCATTGCGTTTCGGTAAATGAGATGGCAATTGCGAATGCAGAGTATGTGATCGAGGGCGAGGTTATCCCGGGCGTGCGTGTGCAGGAAGATCAGAACAGCCACACCGGTTACGCCATGCCGGAATTTCCGGGTTATACCGGTCCGGCGAGCGATCAGTGCCGCCTGATTAAAGTAAAAGCGGTAACACACCGGCGAAATCCGATCATGCAGACCTGCATCGGACCAAGCGAGGAACATGTTTCCATGGCGGGCATTCCGACGGAAGCGAGTATCTATGGCATGGTAGAAAAAGCAATGCCGGGACGACTCCGGAATGTGTACTGTGGTTCTGCGGGCGGCGGAAAATATATGGCTGTTCTTCAATTTAAAAAGCTTGGTCCAAGTGATGAGGGAAGACAGCGTCAGGCGGCGCTGCTGGCTTTTTCTGCATTCAGTGAACTGAAACATGTATTTCTCGTGGATGAGGACGTGGACTGCTTCGATATGAACGATGTCCTTTGGGCAATGAACACACGATTCCAGGGCGATGCGGATATCATCACGATCCCAGGTGTCCGGTGTCATCCGCTCGATCCGTCAAACGATCCGACGTGTTCGCCATCGATCCGCGATCACGGAATTGCATGCAAGACAATTTTTGACTGTACCGTGCCGTATGATCAGAAGAAAAGATTTGTGCGGGCGAGGTTTCTGGAAGTTGATTCGAAACACTGGCTGGACGAGGAATAAAAGCATGTTTTGCAAAAAATGTTATATTGTGTTCTAAAAAGTATATTTTGTCAAAAAAGGAGAGTAGCCTGGTATGCTGAAATTTGAGAAAAACGATTATACAATAGAAGAAGTAACACTGTGTGGCGAGACGATCCGGTTTCGGGCGTTCCGCGACCTGATTTATGTGGAAAAACCGGTTAATGAAGAGTTTCAGAAGATGAATCTTTTTGTGCCGGAATGCTATTATGAGGGAGCATCCCTGCATGGCTATGATTTAGGAAGCGCGCCGGTTTTCATGCCGAATACGGTCGGCGGCTACATGCCGGGTCCGGCGGATGAGCCTGGAACGAATCCATTTTTACAGGGCAGACCCAACACGATTTTTCGTGCACTGCAGCACGGCTATGTTGTGGCATCCCCGGCAATCCGCGGCAGAGTGCAGAAGGGGGCAGATGGCCGGTACAACGGAAAAGCACCATCCTGCGTGGTTGATTATAAAGCAGCCGTGCGATATCTCCACTTCTTCGCGGATGAGTTGCCTGGCGATGCGAGCAAAATTATCACCAATGGAACGAGTGCCGGAGGTGCGCTGTCATCCCTGATGGGAAGCACGGGAAATCACCCGGACTATGAGCCGTATCTGCAGGCACTTGGCGCGGCGGATGCCGGAGATAACGTGTTTGCGGCTTCCTGCTACTGCCCGATCACAAACCTTGAACACGCAGACATGGCGTATGAATGGGAATTTTGCGGAGTAAATGATTTTCACCGTGCCAACATGAAAATGGATGAGGGCGGCCGCCCGGTTTTCACACCAGTGGATGGCGAGATGACGAAAGAACAGATCCTTGTTTCAGCAGAGGAAAAAGCAATGTTTCCGGCATATGTAAACAGCCTTGGATTGAAGGATGAAAACGGAGATCCACTGACACTTGATGCAGACGGAGAAGGATCCCTGAAGGAATATGTAAAACGCGTTGTGATGGAATCTGCGCAGAGAGCATCTGACCAGGGTGTGGATTTATCAGATAAACCATGGCTGATCGTCGAGAACGGCAAAGTGCAGGGCATGGATTTTACCGCTTATGTCAAAGACATCACCCGGATGAAAACGGCACCTGCTTTTGATGCGCTGGATCTGGAAAGCCCGGAGAATGATCTGTTTGGAAACGAGACGACAAACTGCCGCCACTTCACGGAATACAGCACAGCACACACGAAAGCACAGGGCGCGTGTGCGGAAGCAGAAGTTGTGAAAATGATGAATCCAATGGAATACATTCTGGATGAAAAAGCAGAAAAAGCACAGCATTTCCGCATCCGCCACGGCGAGTGCGACCGCGACACCTCTCTGGTGATCTCGGCAATGCTGACGGCAAAACTGCGCGAGGCGGGCTGTGAGGTTGATTACCATTCCCCATGGAATACGCCGCATGCAGGCGACTACGACCTCGACGAGTTATTCGCATGGATCGATGGAATCTGTGGATAAAAGGAAGGAACGAGACGGATGGCTGTGGAAAAACGGATTGTAGTTGGCGCTTCCGGGGCGAGTGGAATGCCGCTGCTGATGAAGTGCCTTGAAATTCTGCGGGATAGTGAGGAATACCGTTCCCTTCTGGTGATGAGCCGCAGCGCGAAGCTGACGCTGGAGCAGGAGACGGACTGGAGCGTTTCGCAGGTGGAAGCGCTGGCGGACGAGGTGCTCGATCCGGACAACATCGGCGCAGGCCCGGCGAGCGGGTCGTACCGGACGGAAGGCATGGTGATTGTGCCGTGCAGCATGAAAACGGCGGCCGGTATTGTAAGCGGATACACCGACAATCTGCTGCTGCGCGCGGCGGATGTAACGATCAAGGAGAAACGCCCGCTTGTACTGGCAGCACGGGAGACACCGATGAGTGAAATTCATCTGCGGAATCTGTACGAACTGTCGAGATTGTCAAATGTATGGATTGTTCCGCCGATGATGACCTTTTATCAGAAACCGGAGTCCATCGACGATATGGTGACACATCTTGCGGCCAAACTGCTTTCGCCGTTCGGCGTGGAAGTAAAGGAGTACCGGAGATGGAAAGGATGCTGACAAAAAGACAACGGCTGCAGGATGCACGATGGAAGTGACGGTAATGAAGATCGGTGAAGATTTTCAGATCTGTCTCGCCGGAGGAGAAAAGCCGCATATCGGCTGTGTGGTGCAGGCCGTACCACGGGAATCGCTGACCGGAGACGGGAGCTGGAGTGCGACTTCCTCGGTATGGAACCGCACCGGACATAAAGATGAGGTACTGTGCCGGATGCTGGCGGAAAAAATCTGTTGTGCCTGCCGTACCGTGACCGTCTGCACCGGTGGCGTGCATATCGATGGAATTACCGGAGAGCAGATCCGGGAGATTGTGGATGCGGTAGAGAAGATGGGAGAAGAGATTGCGCAGGATTTGAGATGATAAGTAAGCATGGAAAGCGGATAAAAAGTTATTGCATTTTTCGGACATGCTTTGGGTTTGTGTTATATTTCCTATTGAATATGTAGAGAATATGGAATAAAATAAAAGAAGGTATTTTTATCATGACATATATTCGGAGGAAATAAAATGAAAGTTTCGACAAGAGGACGGTATGCGCTTCGTCTGATGCTGGATCTGGCACTCAACAATACCGGCGAACCGGTGCGTTTGAAAGATGTGGCAAAGCGGCAGGAGATTTCGGAAAAATATCTGGAACAGATCATCTCGATTTTGAATAAAGCTGGTTTCGTAAAAAGTGTGCGCGGCCCGGCGGGCGGTTATTCCCTGAAACGAAAGCCGGAAGAATATACCGTGGGCATGATCCTGCGTCTGACCGAGGGCAGCCTTGCGCCGGTGGACTGTGTAGAAGACGGCGCCGACTGCGGCAGGGAAGATCAGTGCGTTACGGTGATGCTCTGGAAAAAACTGAACGATGCCATCAACAGTGTGGTGGACAATATTACGCTGGCAGATCTGGTGGAATGGCAGATGCAGAAGTCGAATGAGTATGTAATCTGACGGCAGACAGAATAAGCGATAACGTCCAATGAGGGAACAGAAGAGGGAAAATGGTGAAAACATCATTTTCCTTTTTTTTACCGGTAAAAATCTGGGAGCACGGCATTTACAAGCAAAAAAAATTTGTTAAGATAAAAAACAGGGCGCATTTGGAGAAGAAAAAAATCAGGATGCGCAAAAGTGAAGAAAATAAAAGATAAGGAGTTTCCCCTTATGAAAAAACAACAGGAAAGCCTTAAAAATATGGTATATCAGGCCATTTTGAACGGCATTTTTACCGATGAATATAAACCCAATCAAATTATCAACGAGCAGGAGCTGGTACAGAAATTCGGCTGCAGCAAGACACCGATCCGTGAAGCCCTTGTGACGCTCTGCAATGAGGGAATCCTCCGCAGCTTCCCGCGCTTCGGCTACCAGGTTGTCAGCGTGTCCCGCGAAGAGGCACAGAATATTCTGGATTTCCGCCTTGTTCTCGAGGGCGGATATCTTCGTCAGTCGATCGGACATATCACCGAAGAAAATCTGGCGGAGCTTGCCGAGATTGATGAGAGATGCAAACAGAGCACCGACAGCGTATGGGATCACTGGGAGGCAAATACAGCATTCCATCTGAAGCTGATTTCCTTCTCCGGCAACGCTTACGCATATCAGGAGCTTGAACGCACCATGAACGTCTTAAAACGCGCTTACGCCCAGTTTTACTGGCAGACCTGGTCCAACGTAAACCCGGCACTGGACATTGCGCATCATAACGATATTATGCAGAGTATCCGGGAGAAAGATCTGGAGAAGACGCAGAACTATCTGAAAGAGGATCTGGCGGATTTTTGTGGGTAAGAAATGAGACAGAGTGTATGGAAACGAAGAATTCCAATACACTCTGTTTTTTTGTGCGCTGGAGACCTTTTCCAGGCACGCTCCAGGGCTCGTGATTATCCATGAAAATGCTTCTCCCGATACTGCTGCGGTGTCACTCCACTGCTTTTCTTGAACTGCCGGTAAAAGTAGGAAACGTTTGCGATTCCGATCTGGTCACAGATTTGCTGGGGGGAGAAGCTGGTGGTGGCAAGCAGACGTTTTGCGGTTGTCATACGTTCGTCCATGATGTAGCTACTGAGCGACGCTCCTGTTTTCGTACTGAAAATGTGGGACAGGTAGTCCGGGTTCATGTGGATTTTCTCGGCGATGGAGGTGCGGCCCAGTTCAGGATCGGAAAGATGCGAACGGATATAGTCCTTGATGACGCTGATCGGGTCCGAGGCATCGGTGGAGAGGTGCTCTTCCATATTCAGCCGCTCTTTCTCATACCATGCAGTTTTTTTTCACCTCCTGCACAGCCGCCGCCAGCTTTTCCATAAGCTGATCCGGGTCGATTGGTTTTAACAGGTAGGAGAAAATATGTAAATTCAGCGCTTCCTGCGCATAATCAAATCGCTGATGGCCGGTCAGAACGAGTACGATGGGATGAAAATTGTTCTCATGCAGCCATTCCACTAACTGCAGACCGGTTTCGCGCGGCATTTCAATGTCAGTCAAAAGAATATCAATATCCTGGGAACCCTCAAAAATTCGTTTTGCCTGGCTGGCACTGTAGGCAGGAAACGCCTGCTCAATCCCGAGCGCCGACCAGTCTGTCGTTTCGATAATGTTTTTCACAATATAATATTCATCATCCACTACTAAAATGTTCATTGTAAAAGCCCTGTTCCTTTCTTCCGTTTCGCATGGATTTGAATCGTTACAAAAAGCAAGCCGAAAGCCTTTTTCAAACAAGCTTTAGCTCTCGTTTCTTTTGCCGGGGACCTGAGGTGTGTCGGAAGCATGTGAAAAAAGAGGTTCCGATGTTTCAATTTTGCTTTCCGGCGGATTGCCATCCTCCCGGTATGGAATGTATGGAATCGTAACCTCTGATCTTGCACCCCATCCGGGTTCGTTGGAAAAATGCGCATGGGCTTTTTCTCCATAAACAAGATAAAGCCGTTTGAGCAGATTGTAGGTTCCGATTTTTTTTCCATCAAAGTCATGAACCTGCTGGGAAACTGGCCGGTTCAGGTATTCCAGATCCTCTTCAAAATAACCACTGCCGGAGTCGAGATGAGTGAGAACCACATATTTTTCACCATTGCGCTCCACAAGGCTGCCGGTGATACGGACACGGAGCTCTTCGCCCATGATCATGTTGTGCTTGATGGTATTTTCTGTAAACATCAGCAGAATGATCGGAAAAACAGAAGCATTCCTGCATTTCTCATCCACATGGATTTCCCAGTTCAGACAGCCTGGAAACCGCAGTTCTGTCATCTCCAGAAAATTTTCTACGTATTTCAGTTCTTCTTTCAAAGGAACGGCTGTCTTATCCTGCAGGGTGTACCGCAAATGATTCGAAAGTGTGCGGACGAATTCATTTGTGAGCCGCCTTCCTTCTTCCGTGAATGGCATTGATGCGATTGCGGAGAGACAGTTGATCAGAGAGTGCGGCGCTACCTGGGATTTCAGATACTGAATCTCCAGTGCCTTCAGATTTAATTTATCCTCATAAACATTGATTTTTAACTTCTCAATTCGATTCATCAGCTTATTCAGTGTTTCACCGATTTCCAGAACCTCCTCACACCGCTCATTGGAAAGATCCGGGTGCGGCACCTGTTGTTCCTCTTTGACCTGTGATGCCATTTTCCGGATCAGATCAAGAGGCTTTGAAATCAGGTGTTCATAGGAAACGGTCCATAAAAGAGAAACCACGAAAATCAGCAGAGCACCCCCGAGCAGAAGCTTGAGCATATTGTAAATAGGAGTGTTGACTTCTTCGGAGGGGATGAGTGCATTTAAGGAGCAGATAGAAGAAGGAAGCTTTTCAGCGACCTGTAAATATTGTATACCGTCCTTTCCGCGGATCCGATGAGGTTTCTGGGTAGAAAAGTCGGTAGACAGTTTAAAATCGGACCAGCTTTCGTTGTCGTATGGAATACCATTTTCATCAGCAAACAGAAAAATGGTATTTGAATCATCAAATGGAGCATTCAGTTCATCCAGACGGATCCAGGCACCAAGATAGCCATGGAGATCATTGATAATTCGGATCAGATAGGTATGGCGTTCCAGCTCTATATAATACCAACTCTTGAAGTTGAGAGCGGAGGCGTCCTCTCCCGACTGACGTAAAAGCTTTTTCATGTAGGAACTACAGTCATTGGAGCCCCCGTTTTTATAGCGGCAGACAAAATGGTCGTTTGCTTTTCCATAAACAAACATACCGTCAATGTCTGTCATGTAACTTAAAGTATTATCCAAAAGCCTGGAGGCTTTAATCTGGGAAATTGCTGCGTTTGGGTTGTTTTTGGAAGTGATGGTATCGACAACATCGGTATTGTTGTTGGCGAATTCCCAGAGACAGTTTTCTGCGATTTCCATACTTTTATTTAATTGCTGTACATAAAGATCCATTGTCTGATGAATTCCCTGGTAGGTTTCATGCTGAAGCTGTTTGGAAATATAAAAAATTAAAAACAGCAATAAAATACTGAATATTATTAAAATACGCATCCAATACCAAAATGCTTTTTTCTTTAGGGAATATATTTTGTGTTTGTGCATAGTGTGGTCAAAAAAATTGAAGTTTAGTGAAAAAGTACGATGTTTTGATGAATTCAAGAAGGATGCCTCCGTAATTATATATAATTTGCACATAGATTCTAAGAAAAGTGCAATAAAACCTAAGCAATGTGAATTGCTAAAAAGTTTATTAAAATTATATAATAACAACAGTTGATAGTCAAAGCAATTTTGTTCGAACATACTTGCAACGACAAAAAAACGAGAAAACAAAGAGGAAACGAGGAGGAAAAACATGGCATCTTTAAAAAAACGCCCATGCATCATCCGGGAGCAGCCACAGCAAAGCAGCAAAATTCAAACGATACCTTCCGCTGTATCTGATGTTCCTTCCAGGCGCGATCTATCTGCTCATTAACAATTATATTCCGATGGCAGGCATTATCGTAGCATTTAAGAAGTACAATGCCCGTTTGGGAATCTGGAAGAGCCCGTTCTGCGGACTGGCGAACTTTGAATTTCTGTTTGCATCATCGGATGCATGGACTATTACAAGAAATACGTTACTTTACAATCTGGCGTTTATTGTTCTGAACACGGTAGTCGGAATTATTTTTGCAATCTTTATCTGCGATACGTTTAATAAAAAATTAAAGAAAATTTATCAGAGTGCAATCTTGTTTCCATATCTGATGTCGGCTGTTATTCTTGGCTACATTGTATATGCATTTTTTAAGTCAGAGTACAGGTATTGTAAACAATTCGATTTTAAGTGCACTTGGAAAAGATGCTGTGAACTGGTATGCAGAACCGAAATACTGGCCGTTCATTCTGATTTTTGTAAATACCTGGAAGGGTGTAGGATATGGATGTCTGATATACATATCTACCATCAATGGCATTGATCCGTCTCTGTATGAGGCAGCTTCTCTGGATGGCGCAACCAAATGGCAGCAGATCAAAAACATTACGCTTCCATTCCTGAAACCAACCGTAATCACCCTGACATTGATGAGTGTCGGCCGTATCTTCTATTCCGATTTCGGTCTGTTCTATCAGGTACCACGTGATTCAGGACTTCTGTACTCGGCAACCAATGTTATTGATACCTACGTATACCGCGGCCTGATGAAATCCGGAAATGTCGGAATGTCTGCAGCAGCCGGCTTCTATCAGTCCATCATCGGATTTATCATTGTCCTTACCGCAAACGGAATCGTACGTAAAGTCAGCAAAGAAAACGCAATGTTCTAAGGAGATCACGTATGAAAGAAAAACCATTTTCCAAATATCAGATTTTAGCAAACGCTGTCATGATTATCTGGACGCTTGCCATTATCTTACCGTTTATTCTGTTATTTATGTCTTCTATTACAGATGAAAACACACTGGTAGCGAATGGATACTCCTTCTTTCCGAAGAAGTTCTCCCTCGCGTCCTATTCCTACATCATCAAATCCGGAGGTCAGATTTTGAAGGCCTATGGAGTAAGTATTGGTGTCACGGTAGTCGGAACTCTGTTGAATGTCCTTCTGTCTGCTCTGATGGCCTATCCTTTGTCAGTAAAAAATCTTCCGGGCAGAAATGTGATGATGTTCTTCGTGTTCTTTACCATGCTGTTCAACGGCGGTATCGTTCCATCTTACATTATGTGGACAGGTACCTTCCATATCAAAGATACGATTTTTGCACAGCTGCTTCCAAACTTCCTGCTTTCTGCATGGAATGTTATGATGATTCGAACTTATTTTACCACAAGCATTCCGGATGGATTATACGAGGCGGCAGAGATTGACGGTGCAAGCCAGTTTACCATCTTCTGGAAAATCGTACTTCCGCTTGGAAAACCGATCTTGGTAACAATGGGCACCTTTGCAGGCCTTGCTTACTGGAATGACTGGACCAATGGTCTGTACTATATCGTTAAGAATACAGGTCTGTACAACGTACAGAACCTTCTGAACCAGATGGTACAGAATATTCAGTTCCTGACACAGAGCTCCAACTCGAATGTGACAGCAGCTGCATCGACCATTCCGGCAACGGGAATCCAGATGGCAATTGCATTCGTAGCAATTCTGCCGATTATGCTGATTTTCCCGTCTTTCCAGAAATATTATGCAAAAGGTATCGCTCTTGGCGCAGTCAAAGGCTGATACAGATGGAATGAATCATTAGCAGCGAAAAGGGCTGCTTCGTGATAAACTTATTTTAAGGAGGAATTTTCATATGAAAAGAAAAATGCTTGCTGCTTTTCTGGCAGCGACAATGGTGGGCGGCCTGCTTGTCGGCTGCGGAAACAGTGGAGACACTTCCGGCTCATCCAAGAGCTCTTCTGGAACAACATCAACAGCATCGGCATCTGGCGAGGTAGATGCTTCCGTAACAAAAACAGAGCTTGGTGAGTACACGGAAGAAAATCCTTATCATCTCGTGTTTGCCTTCGTCGAGTTCTACGAGCAGGATGACGCAGCACGTACCGCAGTGCAGGATGCATTGAATGAATACATGATTCCGAAATATCATATTGAAGTGGAATTTCTTCCATTGCAGTATGCAGAATATCAGCAGACGATTCAGCTGATGATTTCCGGTGGTGATGAGCTGGATGTTATGCCAATTTATTACAGCAATGCTTCCAGTTGGATTGCAATGAATGGTATTGTCGATATGAACCAGTATATGGATACTCCGGAGGGACAGGCTATTAAAGATGTGCTTGGTGAAGCAAATGCAACGGTAGGTTCCATGAATGGTATTCTGTTCGGTTTTCCGGCACAGAAGGAATCGGTTGAACTTGGTGGTCTGACTATGAGAGCAGATATCTGTGATGAACTTGGTATCGCAGAGGAATACGGACTGGAGCTGAATCAGGATGAATACACCGGAAAAGTGTATGACTGGTCTGTTGCAACTGAAATTTTCAAGAAAGTAAAAGAAGCACATCCGGAAATGACACCTCTGTATCTGCAGGGAAGTGCAAGCCCGATGAGACGTCTTGCATTTTTCGACGAGTTAGCGGATCAGTTCGGTGTTCTGGATTGGGAGGCTGATCATGACTCCACAACCGTAGTGAACGAGTTTGAAACCGATACTTACAAAGAAGCAGTAACCCAGCTGGCGGAATGGTTTGATGCAGGATACATTTATCCGGATGCGTTGACGGATACACAGGGAGCTGCAGTTATGATGAAGGCTGGAAATACGTTCTCTTATATGTCAGCAATTAAGCCGGGCTATCTTGTTGAGGCAAAGGCATCTACAGGAACAGACTGCTATGCAATGTATTTTGGACAGGATGTAGAAGGTGGATATTCAACTACAAACGTAAGTTTTTATGATACTGGCATCGCAACCAACAGTGCGGATCCGGAAATGGCCTTTAAGTTTATCTCCGCGCTGTATACAGATCCGGAGGTTATGAATCTGTGGCAGAATGGTATTCAGGATGTAAACTATAAAGTTTTGGATGATGGTACTGCTTATTATGTAGATGGTGAAGATGCTTCTAACTTTAAATATCATCAGAATACAGGATGGTTTATGGGCAATCAGTTTAACACATACGTATGGAATGATGGTTCCAAGGATGCAAATTACTGGGATAAACTGCAGCACCATAACGACTGGGCACAGTATTCACCGGCATACGGATTTATGTGGGATTCTTCTGAATACTCTACACAGATCACAGCTCTGCAGAATGCACTGAATACGTATCGTCCAGCACTTGAGACAGGCTCTGTCGGAGTTGCTGGTGTAGAAGAAACACTCCAGAAACTGAATGATGCGCTGTATGCAGCCGGACTGCAGACTGTTATGGATGCAAAACAGGAGCAGCTGGATAAATGGCTGGATGAAAACGGAGGAGCTACAGAAACTCCGCAGTCTAACCTTGATACGATTGCAGCAGCAAAAGAAGCAAACTAACGAAAGATCAACATTAGGTATAATTAGATCTAAGGCAAATCCGCCCGGAAACCGTAAAGCTGTGCGGTCTTCGGGCGGATTGCTTTGTATGTTTTTGGCTTTTACAGCAGAAAGGATTTACTATGAAAAAAATGAATTACACATTTTCCGTGCCGGACAACAAACGCGTGCGTATGATTGTCAGCACAGACTGCAAAAATGAGGCGGACGACCAGTTCGCACTGGCACATCACCTGATGACACCGATGTTTATTCTGAAAGGCATCGTTCCGTGTCACTTCAACATGTTCTCCCGCGATTACGGCGATGGCCACACAGCACAGGCGAGCATGGACGAGGTCAATAAAGTGCTGGATCTGATGGATCGGCAGGGCGTATGCCCGGTCTGCAAAGGATCGGAATTTCCGATGAAGGACGAGCAGACTCCGGCCGTGTCGGATGGCGCAAAGCTGATCGCCGAAGAAGCCATGAAAGATGATCCGCATCCGCTGTTCATCGCCTGCCAGGGAGCACTGACCGACGTTGCCTCCGCACTTCTGATGAAACCGGAAATCGCAGACCGCATGACCGCCATCTGGATCGGCGGAGCACCGTATCCGGAAGGGGGAGAAGAGTTCAACCTCCGCCAGGATATCGCAGCTGCAAACGTTGTGATGAAATCCGGCATGAAGGTATGGCAGGTTCCGTCTACCGTATACAAGAAAGTAACAGTTTCTCTTGCCGAGCTGCAGCTTAATGTTCAGCCATGTGGAGAAATTGGAAATTATCTGTATCAGCAGATGGTAGACTTTAACAACACCTTCTATCAGTTCCAGGAATGGCCGCACGGCGAAATCTGGGGTCTCGGCGATTCTCCGACAGTTGGGTTGCTGCTGGCAGAGGTACAGCGTACCGACCTCTATGAAATGGTAGAAGCGCCGGAAATCAGCTATGAGGACATGAGCTATCACTTCACCGGAAAGAACCGCAAAATTCGCGTTTACCATGATCCGAATGCGGAGCTGACGTTGAGAGACTTTTTTGCGAAACTGAAATTGAATTATGGGATGTGACAGGGACTGCTAATCAAAATCAGAGCCTGTTTGAAAAAAGCTTTCCACAAGATGTGTGTCACAATTTATCGGAAATTTTGTTCGACAGAGGGCGTCGCAGCGGGTTTTTGTATGGACAGAAAGAGCAATATAAAAACAGCCATCTGTGCAAGTTTGTCCAGATGGCTGTCTATCGTAATACTTTCGTTATTTACACACTTCGTCAATATCCACACGGTCGATCATAATATTCAGGATCTCCGTATCGGTATCTTTCATGCCGACTCTTCCGATGTATCCCATACTCTTGATCGTATCCTCGACATCTTCCCGCACGATACCTTCGCCCGGCTGGAAACTTCTGTGATGCTGGCCCATGTAGTGGGCGAGAATAGCAGCGTCAACAGCGGATGCAATTTTCGCCGCACAGGAGGATTTTGCGCCGTCGCAGACAATACCGCCGACGTTTCCAATGGTGTTGACGATCGTCAGACTGACATCTTCATAAGTTCCGCCAGAAAGATAGGTAATGGCGGCACCGGCTCCACAGCCTGCGCTGACGGCGCCGCAGTAAGCGGAAAGACTTCCAATATATTTTTTCTGATGAACCGCAATCAGGTTGCTGACAACGAGTGCGCGGTACAGTTTTTCCTGGGAAACGTTCCATTCTTTTGCAAACTCAATGACAGGAAGGGAAACGGTCATGCCCTGGTTTCCGCTGCCGGAATTGATGACGACCGGAAGAGAGCAGCCGCTCATACGCGCATCGGAGCCTGCCGCTGCACGGGCGCGGGCGCGGATTTTTACGTCATTGCCGTATTCATTCAGCAGCGTGCGGCCAACCTGTGCACCGTATGGATGACGGAGACCTTCATCGGAAATGGCAGAGTTCATGGTGATCTGACGGTCAAGAATTTCTTTGATGTCTTCGATCTTCACAGTATCGGCAAATTCAAGAATATCCTTGACGTTCAGCACACTTTTATCAACGTATTCAGGGGAATCCTCATGAGCCGCAATCTGATAAAGTATCTCACCATCTTTTACGATGCGTGAAATCAGGGTATGACGGTTTACAATCGTTACCTCCGCGCTGTGCTCTCCGGCAATGACTTTTGCAACAATGTAGAGATTCTCTACGCCTTCTTTTAAAGTACAGGTACAGAATCCCTGCTGTACCAGTTCTTTTGTCTTTTCAATATCTGCCTCGGTCACATCTTCAAGTACTTCAAGTTCACGTTCGGCACAGCCTCCGACGACGCCAAGCGTTGCCGCAACATCAATGCCCTTCAGACCGTTGGAATTTGGAACTTTAACACCCTTTACGTTTTTGATGATGTTTCCACTGCAGCAAAGCTCGATCGATTCCGGCATCTGTCCGAGTACTTCGCGTGCTTTTGCTGCCGCATATGCAATGGCAATCGGCTCTGTACAGCCAAGCGCCGGAACAAGCTCGTTTTTTAAAATCTTTACATAACTGTCATATAATTTCTGATCCATGAAAATTCTCCTGTATAGTTTTTTATGCGTTATCAACTGGTAAATCTTGCATTTCTTTCTGATTATACTATTGATATATCACTGATAATATCAGATGTCAAGTAGAGAATTGCAATTTGTGAATTAACATCATGCATTGACGCAGAAAAGAAAAGATGATACGATAAAAACAGTAAAATACTGAAATCGGAGGTAATCATTGGAGAATAGCAAAACTGTAACATTTTCACTTGGTGGAATGATTTTCGAATATGATGAGAAAAAGAATAAAATTAATATAGAAAAACATGGAATTTCATTTAAAAGTGCTGCCCGTGTATTTTTTGATTATGATCGAATAGAATATTATGATGAGGAAAATAGTAATGTTGAAGATCGATATGATATCATAGGTGATTTATCTGCAGGGACAGCGCAAATAGAGCGTAATACAGAGATTATGATCGGAAATATAAAAAGTGATGATGTTTTGTTTGTAGTGTATACGGAAAGAATACGGAAAAATGAAAATGGGGCAGAAATAGATGTGACAAGATTAATCTCCGCAAGATATGCAACCAATTTTGAAAGGGGGCTTTATTATGGTAAATACTAAAGAAATGACAGAAAGCCTGATAAAAGAACTCGCTTTTTCAGAAGAAGAATTAAGGGAACTAAAAGCAGCAAAAGAAAAACCTATTGTATTTGATGAAGATTGTCCGGAAACGACTCCAGAACGGGCGCTAAAATTTCGACGGGTAAATCCGCCGAGGGGAGCAGGCAAAAAAAACGAGCATAAAAAATTTGTGATCTCCGTAAAACCAGAAAATCCTAGTTTTACGGAGATCTTTTCAGAATAAATTGTATTTTCCTTTAAAGTGTCCTATACTGAAAAGTAGCAAAAATACACACCACCCTTTCATTTGGAGGATTTTTATGCAGAAGATTACGTTTCGAAAATTAGCTGGAGAAAAATATATTTACCCGGAACTGCAGGGACACTTTATCGAGTTTCTTGGCTCCTGTATTTATGATGGAATCTGGGTTGGAGAGGATTCGGAAATTCCGAATTATCATGGAATCCGAAAAGACCTTGTGGATGCATTTCAGAAGCTGCACCCGCCGGTGATCCGCTGGCCGGGCGGATGCTTTGCGGATGTGTATCACTGGCGGAATGGTATTGGCCCGCGGGAGCAGCGGCCGGTTACATACAATGAAAACTTCGGTACTTTCGAGACGGATCCCAATCAGTTCGGTACACACGAGATGATGGAATTCTGCGAGATGATCGGCGCGAAGCCATGGTTTAATATCAATATGATGACCGGCTCTCCATCCGAGATGCGAGAGTGGATGGAGTACTGTAACCGCAAAGAGCCGACGGCACTTTCGCAGGAACGAAAAACAAACGGTCATGAAAAACCGTTCGAGATTGAATACTGGGGTATCGGAAATGAAGTATGGGACGGCGGTGGAAAAATGACGCCGCAGATGTATGCGAACGAATACCGGAAATTCAGTTCCTCCTGTCCGTCGTTTGGAGGCGGCGATCAGGCATTTTCCATGAAATGCATCGCCAGCGGCCCGGATGGAAATAAGCCGAAAGAACGTGCTGCGTGGACAAAAGATTTCTTTAAGGAAATGGGAAAATACCGGATGCCGTCTCTCTATGGCTACGATCTCCATTTTTACAACTGGAATCTGAAGCAGCTTCAGACCGAGAAGAAATTTGATGAGAAACAGTGGTATGATGTGATCAATGGATGCAAAGAGCTGGAAAATGTCATTCACGAGCAGCGCCGCCTGATAGACGCTGGTCTTGAGGCACTTCCGAAACCGGAGGGTCCGTTCCAGGCGGCACCGAGAAAATGTGAACTGATTGTCGGTGAGTGGGGCAACTGGCACAGCAGTGCATTTAATGCGCGCCCGGCGCTGTATCAGCAGTGTACGATGCGCGATGCCGTTACAACCGCACTGACGCTCGACATCTTCCACCGCAATACCGGGGATGTGCGCATGGCATGTGTGGCACAGTCTGTCAATGTCCTGAATTCCCTGTTCCTGACGGATGGTGAGCATTGTATTCTGACACCAAACTACGATGTGTTCGATATGTATCAGGTGCATCAGGGTGCGTATACGCTTGGCTTTGAGGAAAAGAACAAAGATCCTGAGGTCTGCATCTTTGCTTCGATCAAAAATGATGATATCTACGTCAACCTCGTAAATACAAGCTACAGCGAATCAAAGAAAATCGAATTGAAATTCAAACAGTGTCCGGAATTTGTTGAGGCCAAAACACTGTACTCCAAAGATCCGCAGAACTACAACGATGCGAAACATCCGAACCGAGTCCGCTGCAAAGAAGGAAAAGCACCTGCACGGGAAAAAGACTCCTTCCAGATTGCACTGCCGGCGGCTTCGGTCAGCGTTTATCATTTCAGAAAAACAGAAACAGAAAAGTAATACATACAAAACGGGCCGCCCCGGGGAAAAGGATTGTTCCCACAGGGCGGCTCATTTCTATTACAAAAATAATTCAATCACAAACACCACGGCACAGCATGCCACCGAAACCTGAAACAGGCTTGCACCGAACCATGCGGCTGCGATGCCGACGACAAGCGCGAGTGCGCCGGAAACAGGGCTCTGTGTTGCATGGACAATCGCCGGGAAGGTCATGACGGACAGCGTCACGTATGGAACGTAGTACAGAAACGACTGAATAAACTGATTTTTAATCGGCTTCCGAATCAGCGTCAGCGGCAGAATCCGGATTGTGTAGGAAACCAGAGCCATGACGGCGATATAGATATAATTATTGTACATCAGCATTTTCCTCCTCTGTCTTTACCGGGAACAGGATAGCTCCGGCGCAGGAAATCAGAACGGTGAGCAGAATCGTTCTGGTTCCGTCGGAGAGAGTGGAGATGCCCGGGAGATAGCTGCAGATAAAGCTTAAGAAAAAGCTGACGGCAACAAGACCCGCTACCACACGGCTCTTTCGCGCCGGGGGAATGATGATTGCAAGGAACATGCCGTACAGCGCCACGCTTAAGGCACTGACAGCGCGCAGCGGCAGCAGATTTCCGGCAATAATACCAAGAGCCGTGCCGATCGACCACGCGGGAGCAGCGACGAGAATGGCACCGTATGTATAATACGGATTCAGCCAGCCCGGGCGCGCGATTGTGATGCCAAACAGTTCATCCGTTACATCGTAACCAATGAGAAAACGGTGGAAAAACGGCGTGTCCGGCGAAAAGCGCTGGGCAAGCGCACAGCTCATCAGAAGATACCGCGCATTGGCGATGAGCGTAATGATAGCGACCTGCAGATAGCTTGCGTTGGCGGCAATCAGTGTAAAGGCAGCGTATTCTCCGGCGGAAGCATTGTTGAAAAGACTGGCGAGAAAGCCCTGAAAAGGACTAAGACCTGCCTTACGCGCTGCAATGCCGAGCGAAAACGAGACCGCAAAATAGCCAAGCCCGATCGGAATGCCATCGCGGATTCCGTTGACCAGAACCTGGCGGGAAAATGAATAAGATCTTTGTGAACTCATAAAAAGCTACTTCCTTTTCCTTCGCAGAAGCTAGAGCATGTCTGAAAAATCATTTCCGTAATCTGAGATTCGCAGCTTACGAAAAGGTTTTTTCAGACATGCTCTGGCATCTGGCAAAAATGTTGGGGTCAAGAGATCAAAAATCCTCTTGCAAGCGAGCTTGCACCGGCTTTTTGATCTTTTGCCCTGATATCTGATGAAAATTATAGCAAGTTTCGACAGGTTCGTAAACTCTTATTTTGTTCTTGTTCATTTCACGCAGCCACTGCTTACGCCTGCGTTTCTAAGTCTGTTGAACTGAATTGTATAAAATTATGTACAAAAACAGAAGATAACGCTTGAAAATAGAAGAAAAATCCATTAATATCTATGTATACAAAAAACATTACCGAAGGTGGTGCCTACGATGAAACTGCGTGCGCTTGCAAAAATAAATCTTGGTCTTGATGTGACCGGAAAAAGAGAGGATGGTTACCATGAAGTCCGCATGGTAATGCAGACGATCCAGATGTACGATCAGCTGGAAATAAAGGAGAGCAAAGAACCCGGAATAAGGCTTACAACCAATCTGCCGTTCCTTCCGTGTAATGACGGAAATCTCGTATACAAAGCGGCCAAACTTCTGATGGATGAATTTGATATCCGTCAGGGCGTTGATATGAATCTGACAAAATTTATCCCGGTAGCGGCCGGCATGGCGGGCGGAAGCTCGGATGCGGCAGCAGCACTGGTAGGAATTAACCGCATGTTTCAGCTTGGTCTGACAAAACGCCAGCTGATGGAGCGGGGTGTGCAGATCGGTGCGGATGTTCCGTACTGTGTGATGCGCGGTACAGCGCTGGCAGAAGGAATCGGCGAAAAGCTGACATCCCTTCCCGGCGTACCGATGTGCTACGTGCTGATCGGAAAACCGGGCATCAATGTTTCGACGAAATTTGTCTATGGAAACCTGCATCTTGACGAGGTGACGGAGCATCCGGATATCGACGGCATGGTAGAGGCGATCCGAAATCATGACCTGTACGGCATCACGGACCGCATGGGAAATGTGCTGGAATCCGTGACGTGTCCGGCGTATCCGGTGATCGATGAGATCAAGGCACAGATGATGAAAAACGGTGCGGTCAATGCGATGATGAGCGGCAGCGGCCCGACCGTATTCGGCATTTTCGACGATCCGGACAAGGCAGAATTTGCCCGCGATCAGTTAAAAATAAGCGGACTGTCGAAACAGACATTCCTGACTACTGTATCAAAACCGGGAGGTACAAAGTATGGCAAAAAATGAGTTAGACCTGCAGATGGAGGATTATCAGTACCTTCCGCTCCGCGATGTCGTGTTCCGCACGCTGCGCCAGGCGATTCTGCGCGGGGAGTTAAAGCCGGGTGAACGGCTGATGGAGATCCGGCTGGCAAATCAGCTTGGCGTTTCACGTACGCCGATCCGTGAAGCGATTCGCATGCTGGAATTGGATGGCCTTGTAATCATGGTGCCGCGAAAGGGTGCACAGGTGGCGCAGATCACGGAAAAAGATCTGAACGATGTGCTGGAGGTGCGGCTCGGACTCGAGGAGCTGGCGGTAAAACTGGCGTGTCAGCGGATTACAGAGAGCGAACTGCAGAAGCTTTATCAGGCATCGCGCAGCTTTGAACAAATGCTGGAGACAACAGAGACGGATGATCTGCAGAAGCTTGCACAGGCAGATGTGGCATTCCATGATGTGATTTATCAGGCGACGAACAACGAGCGCCTGATTCAGCTGCTGAACAATCTGCGGGAGCAAATGTACCGTTACCGGATTGAATATTTAAAGGATGTAAAATCCAGACGTTCCCTGGTCGAGGAGCACGATGCCCTCTATGAACGTATGAAAAATCGGGATCTTGCAGGCGCACAGAAGATGATCCGCGAGCATATCGAGCGACAGCAGGAGAGTATTATGCAGACCGTACATCACCAGAGCATGACGGGTGTAGAAGAAAAATAAAAGCGTATAAAATTTCGAAAAAGGAACATTCTGTTACAGAGTAAAAAATCGTGACAGAATGTTTTTTTATGAAATTTTGCAGAGTATATTTCTCCAGATGGTTTTTCGGAAGCTTTCAAAAGGAGGAGAAGGAGGGACGCAGGCATGGAAAAAGAGAAGACGCAGATTTCACTCACACTGGCGGAAAATGAAAGCGTGATCCGTACATGGTGTGAAAATTGCGATGATATTCAGATCCGCCCGATGAAACTCGGCAAAACGGGCGGAACCGGTGCGCTGCTGATCTACGTAGAAGTGGCGGTGAGCTGCGTTATGTTGAAGGATTCCGTGATCGGGAAGCTGTTGAACCGTCTGATGGAGGTTCCCGAGGCAGATATCCCGGGGGTTCTCTCGGAAAATCAGCTCGGAATTTCGGACGCAGTGGAATTTGATACCATGGAAGCTGCGTTCGCTTCCATGCTTGCGGGAAATGCAATTCTTTTTGTGGATCATTATGACCGTGCAGTCAAGATCGGATCGAAGGGTTATCCCAATTTAGGAGTGCAAAAAGCGGAGTCCGAAAAAGTGCTGCGCGGCTCAAACGAGGGCTTTTCCGATTCCGTCAAAACCAACACGGCACTCGTCCGCAAGCGTCTGCGGACCACCGATCTGAAAGTGGAGGAGATACATTTTGGTGCGCGTTCTGATACGGTTCTGGCTCTGGTGTATGAGAAAGAGCTGATTTATCCGAAATTTCTGGAAGAGGTAAAACAGCAGATTGCCGGCTGGGAGGTGGACGGCGTTTTTGACAGCGGCATGGTCGAGCAGCTCTGCGAACCGCAGTGGAAATCGCCGTTCCCGCGCTTCGAGACGACCGAACGGCCGGACCGCGCGGCGATGGAGATTCTGGACGGAAGAATCCTGCTTTTATGTGATAATTCCCCGGTCGGGATTCTCTTCCCGGCATCATTTGACAGCTTTTTAAAGGTCAGTGAGGACCGGTATCATCATTTTCTGATCGTCTCATTTGAGCGGCTGCTGCGGTATGCGGCGGTCTTTCTCACCCTGTGGATTTCGGGCGGATACCTGGCTGTCACGGGCTTTCACACACAGGTGCTTCCGACCAAACTCCTGCTGGCGTTCGCCGAAGCGCGGAAAGGCGTTCCGTTCCCCGGCATTCTGGAAATTCTTCTGATGGAATTTGCTTTTGAACTGATCCGCGAGGCCGGTGTGCGCATGCCGGGGCCGCTTGGCGGGACGATCGGAATTGTGGGCGGGCTGATCATCGGAGATGCAGCGGTTTCCGCCAATCTGGTGAGCCCGATGACCGTCGTTGTGGTTGCGGTTTCGGCGCTCTGTTCGCTGGCGATTCCGAACGAAGAGTTCGGTGCGCCGTTCCGGCTGCTGAAATTCGGCTTCATTTTGCTCGGCGGATGGCTCGGCATTTTCGGCATGGTGCTCGGCACGTTTCTTCTCGCGGGTCATCTCGCCGGGCTTACGAGTTTTGGC
>ENA-OQKL01000086-OQKL01000086.1-human-gut-metagenome-genome-assembly--contig:-NODE-86-length-31225-cov-4.585022_pt1 | contig 31225 bp, 28 predicted proteins | sample MGYA00242779_ERZ504800 | MGnify/ENA primary metagenome ERZ504800 (study PRJEB26092, sample SAMD00036410) | human gut metagenome | host: Homo sapiens | study: EMG produced TPA metagenomics assembly of... | reverse complement strand
GGATAAGGACGGCAACCCCGTACCCGTTCGGCGCAGAGGGGGCTGCGCGTGCTCGCAAAAATCGAGAACAAAAATGCCCTGACCCGCGCTCAAAAACTGCGTCATCCGCGCGGCGTGCGACGTCACAAAACCCGCTGTGCGGCGAAAACGGGTGCAGTGCCGTCTTTGGTCCGCAAAAGGGTGCTACACCCGAAATGATTCGCGAAATGGACGGCTATATGCGAGATTACGCCGCATTGACGAAAGAACTGTATCCCGAAAGCAATCTTGATACCCCCGGCGCAGGCGCGGCGGGCGGCCTCGGCTTCGCACTCGGCGTGTTCCTGCACGCAGAGCTCATGCCCGGCATTGAAATCGTCATGGAGGAAACGCACTTAGAGGAAAAAATCAAAAATGCCGATTTCGTCGTGACGGGTGAGGGCAGATTGGACGCCCAAACCGCTATGGGCAAAGCGCCCGTAGGCGTGGCGAAGTTTGCTAAGAAGTATCACAAGCCCGTCATCGCGTTTGCGGGCGGTATTGAAAAGGGCGCGGAAGCGTGCAACAAAGCCGGCATCACGGCGTTTTTCCCCGCTGTGCGCGGCGTGACGACATTAGACGAAGCCATGCGCCCCGAAACCGCGGCGGAAAATCTCGCCGAAAGCGCAGAGCAGGTCTTTCGGCTTCTTACCCTGCGATAAGGAGGTACGGTATGCACGATATTTGGAACCCGTGGCACGGGTGCGTGAAGTGCAGCGAGGGCTGCGCACACTGCTATATGTATTTTCTCGACAGTCAGCGCGGGCATAACGGCGCGGAAATTTACCGCACAAAAACGGGCTTTCACTATCCTTTAAGCCGCGACCGCGCAGGCAACTACAAAGTAAAAAGCGGCGAGCAGCTGCGCGTGTGCATGACGTCCGATTTCTTTTTGGAGCAGGCCGACCCGTGGCGGCGTGAAGCGTGGGAGATCATGGATCAGCGGCGGGATATTTCGTTTTTCCTGCTCACAAAGCGCCCGGAGCGCGTAGAAAAATGTTTGCCGTATAACTGGGGCGACGGTTGGGAGCACATCTTTTTCAACGTTACATGCGAAAATCAGCGCCGCGCGGACGAGCGCATCCCCATTCTGCACAGCCTGCCGTTTAAACACAAGGGCATCATGACAGCGCCCTTGCTCGGCCCCATAGAGATTGAAAAATACCTCGCGATGGGGCAGATTGAGCAGGTTATCTGCGGCGGCGAAAACTACGACGGCGCGCGTCCGTGCGATTACGACTGGGTGCGCTCGCTGCACAGGCAGTGCGCAAACCAAAACGTCACGTTCTGCTTTATCGAGACGGGCACAAACTTCATCAAGGACGGTCGGCGGTACTTCCTGCCGAATAAGCGCGTGCAAAGCGAAATGGCGTATAAATCCGGCATATCGTATCAGGGCAAGCCGATGAAATTCAAGCTCGAAGACGATTACGGCCTGTTCGACGCCGGGCGAAAATACGAAAAATACTTCGGCCCCCAGTGCGAAAAATGCGGCAGCCGCATGATCTGCAACGGCTGCGCAAGGTGCGGTAAATGCACCGTGCTGGAGGGGAAATAGAAAAGAGGGTTTAGCTTTGTGTTGCTAAACCCTCTTGATTATTTACTCAAAGTGATTTCAAAATCACAAGGAGTAAGATTTTCACCCGCGTACTTGACTTTAAGAATGACATAACCATCAGGAATAGTTTTACAAATTGGATTACTTTTTGAGTAGTTTTCGGGATAAATGGTGATGTCTTCATAGCATTGATGTTGAACGTCGTTTGCATCATAGACAAGCAAAGAATAGAGCAGGGAAGAATTTTCATTAAATTTTGTTTCGGGTGAAAGACAGATAGATAAAAAACTGTGGTTACCGATTTCAATTTGCTCTGATTCACCGTAATACACAGTGGTATATTCTGAATGCAATTCACAATCTGAAATCCGTAGTGTTTCAGATATATTCGTGGATTTGCAGCTTGTCAAAAAGCAAAACAAGAGTAAGGTTAGAATAAAAACCGGCTTTTTCATATAGATAATTTCCTCTCTTTGAGTTTGATATCTTTAAACTAGTTTTCGCTAGTCCCATGTCAAATCAAATTCTCCATCAGTGCCATCAGGTATACTAATGCCGTTGGAAGACAAATTTTCATATTCATATTCGCAAACGGTTTCCTGTGCAATGGGTTTTGAAAATAGAAAGAATAGCAAAATTGCAAAGGAAACACCGATTAAAAAGCCTAACAATAGGACAACAATAAGATGCGCGGGACGTTCAAAGAAACGTTTCTTTATTTTAAAAAGCAGAGATTTGCGAGAGGAAAGCGGTTCGGTCGAATGTTCGGTTGATAATATCGATTTATCAAGTGATGATGTGTCGAGTGGTTCAGCTTTGGGTTCGTTTAATAAATAATCAATAGGAACTTGATAGAGCTTGCTGATTTCAATTAGACGTTTTGAAGGTGGAACACTTGTCCCCAATTCCCAGTTAGAAACAGTTTGTCTGGAAATTCCAAGCTTTTCTGCCAATTCTGATTGAGTAAAGCCGGATTTCTTCCGTAATTGATATAGTTTTTCGTATAATTCCATGTTGTCTTTCCTCGCTTTAATTCTGCACAAAATCAGCCATAATGTAAACCAAATTTAAATGGCAGATGTGCAAATTTTACTTGCGTTTGTGTTTTTTAGCGAAAAATAAGTTGTATATGCTCGGATAAAACAAAAGGGATAAGAACTTTGTCGTTCTTATCCCCGGTAATTAACCGTTTACTTCACTTTCCCCGTCTTCTTCCGTCCCGTAAAAATTGAAACGCCGAAGATGACGAAAAGCAGCAGCACCGCAAAGCACATCCAGCTCACAAACACCGCCGTGCTCTTGCCGCTGAACATATCATAATAACCTTTCAGGTAAATAATGACCACAATCAGAGGCAGAATGTACTGCATGTAAAGACGGATCCAGTGCGGGAACTTAATGCCCTCGCCTTCGTTCGCTTCCTTGAGGAAATTCTCAAAGCCCCAACCGTTTTTGCGCACGCAGAACAGTACGAACACAAGGCTGCCCAGCGGCAGCAGATTGGAAGAAACAAGGAAGTCTTCCATATCCATAATGTTGCTGCCCTCACCCAGCGGCTGAATGCCGGAAAGCACATTAAAGCCGAGAATCGCCGGCAGGGAAAGCACCGTGATCAGCACAAAGTTCACGCCCACAGCCTTTTTGCGGCTCCAACCGCCGATATCCATGAAGAATGCGAGAATCTCCTCAAACACCGCAATGATGGTCGAAAGCGCCGCAAACGACATGAAGATGAAGAACAGCGTGCCCCAAATTCTGCCGCCCGCCATATTGTTGAAGAGCGTCGGCAGCGTGATGAACAGCAGCGACGGACCCGAGCCCGGCTCCACCCCGTAGGCAAAGCACACCGGGATAATGATGAAACCCGCCATCAGCGCAACAAACGTGTCCAGCAGCACAATGTTCACCGCTTCGCCCGTAATGCGCTTTTTGCGGTCCAGATAGCTGCCGAAGATCTCCATGGAGCCGATGCCGATGGAAAGCGTGAAGAACGCCTGCGACATCGCCGCAAACACCGCGTTGCCGAAGCCTTTCTTTGCCACTTCACCGAAGTCCGGCACAAGGTAGAACTTGATGCCTGCCGCGGCATTCGGCAAAAATGCGGAGTTCACAGCCAGCGCAATCATCAAAAGCAGCAGGGCAATCATCATGACTTTCGTCACTTTCTCAATGCCCTTTTCCAGGCCAAAGCCGCATGCACCGAACGAAATAACAATGGCGACAATCGCCCAGAACGTCAGCGTGCCCGGATTTGTCAGCATATCGCCGAACACGCCCTCTACCGCCTTGCCGTCCAAGCCGACAAACGTACCGGTTGCCTCCATAAATGCGTATTTCAGCATCCAGCCGCCCACCATGGTGTAGAACATCATCAGCAAAAAGCTGCCGAGAATGCTGATCCACTTCATGCGATGCCATTTCGTGCCCTTCGGTTCCAGTGTATCGAGCGCCTTGCCCATGCCCATGCGGCTGCCGCGGCCCACGGTGAATTCGCACACCATAATGGGCAGACCCAGCGCCACAAGGAACACAAGATACATCAGGATGAATGCCGCGCCGCCGTATATGCCGGTAATGTACGGGAATTTCCACACATTGCCGATACCGATGGCGCACCCGGCCGAAACTAAAATAAATCCCAACCGAGAACCGAATTTTTCTCTTTCTTTCATACGTTTTCCTCCCAAATTTTTTCCCCTGTATATTTTAAAGAACGCATATTTGCGTTCTAATCGGGCGAGGTTATGTGCGGAAGGCGTTTCTTTGCCGCACAACTTCATAGAACATCACGGTCGCCGCAATATTCCTCACTGCATGTTTTTCAGCATGGCGACCGCATCCCGCACGTATTCCGAGAGCGTCTTGTCCTGTACGCCCACTACGCTTACGGAGCAGCGGTTAACGGGAATCAGGATTTTCTTAGCAACGCATTCGGAAACGGCTGCCGCCATTTTCGGCGTGATCTCGCCCCAAAGCGCGTTTGCTAAGATAATGCCGATGGGTCCCACGATGACGTCTGCCCACGTGCAGTTTACCACAACGGGGTTTTCGCCTGTGGCGGCAGCGTCCGCACCGGCGCGCAGCATGGCGCTTGTGGCAAGGCTGTTCGTGCCCACGGCAACGACTTCCACGTCCGGCATGTTCTTTTTAATTTGGTCAGTCAGTGCTGCGCCCATTTTGCCGCCCTGACCGTCAATCACGAGTATTTTCATCAAAATCAACCCTCCGTAGGTTCGTTTGTGTCGCCGTCCAAAACGGCGGAAACGGGAAGTTCGCCGTACATCAGCGATGTGCAGTTGATCTGCATATCGCCCACGGTGACGGGCTTGCCGTCCGAATACACCTCAAGGTTAGAAAGCGTCATGCCCGCAGCTTCATAAAATGCACGGAACGTCTTTGCAATGGCTTCCAGAGAAGACGTGGAGCTGGCGGAGTCTAAATATTCCTGCAAAGCGCCGGAAAACTGCAAACGCACCTCCAGCATTTCGCCGCTCTTCATCGTGGAGACAACCTCGCCGTCTTTAACGTAGTCGAGCGCGTCCAGCGTCACATCCTCCGGAAATGCGCCCTTTTCTGCCATTTTCTGCACGAGCACCGCACCGTCTGCGGGCAGACTCTTATAGCTGTACTGGTCAAGGCCGCTGTCGCTCGGCACAAAAATCGAAAGCGACATGTTCACGGCTTCGCGCGTGTCTTCGGAAGCGGTCGGCTCCGGAGTCAGCGTCACGTGGCTCACTTCGCTTTCCGCGGCGGACGAGACCGGCGTGTCGCTCTCTAAAATCACGTCCGGCGTGCGCACGTATTTCGTGCCGAACCACCCCGCGCGTACGGCGACAACGCACAATAAACAGATTACAATGACGCCTACGGCCGCAAACGGCATGGCGCGGTCTACGTTGCGCTTCAGACGCTTTGCGCGGCTGTTCGCGGTAAAATGCGGATCTTTCGATTCATTCAAAACAGAATAATACACGCGGTGCAGAAGATCGTCCGGCGTTTCCAGGGTTTCTACCCATTCGCGCAGGTCGTCCTCGCTCATGTTCGCGGCTTTTTTGACTTTTTCCAGCTGATTTTGCACGGCAGAAGCGGATTTTCCGGTCACGCGGCCGATAATGCGCGTGTTGTCACCTGCACCGTAGTGCAGCGCCACCGCCGTCAACAGCGTGTAATGCAGGCGTAAAATGTCGCAGAGTTCTTTCGGCGTTTCAAACGGCATGTCTTTTGAGCGCTGTGCAATCTGCTCGTCCGTCAGCTTTTTTCGAATTTTCTGTGCATAATAGTCCATGCAGGTCTTGTGCGTTGTGCGCAGCACCCAAAGGCGCTCCTCGCCTTCGCTTTTAAAGGTTTGCGTGTCTAAAAAGTACTGCATAAATACATCGGAAAGCAGTGTAAGCGTCTCTTTGCCGCTTTTTGTGTGCATATAACAGATGCGGAACGCGTCGTCGCCAAAGCGCATCACGGCGCTTTGCAGGGCGGTTTCACTTCTTGTCTGTGGTTTTGCCATTTGCATCGTTTCCTTTCTCTGAGATGAGTTTGCGGCGGCGACGTTCTGTTTTCAGGTCGGAAACATCGCGGTTGATGCCGCTGTGCTGCAGCCACATGGCGATCTCGCCGCCGATGAGCAAAATAAACATGCAGGCATACAGCCATACCATTAAAATGACCAAAGCGGCAAGGCTGCCGTAGATGGTGGCGTAGTTTGCGAAGTTCTCCACGAAAACGGAGAAGATAAACGAGAATAAGACCCACCCGGCAGAAGCCAGCGCTGCGCCGAAAAACGCGTTGCGCAGGGATACCTGCTTGCGCGGAATGGCAATGAACATCAACCAGAAGAAGAACAGCAGCAGGACATAGGACATGATGGGCTTAAAGCGGTTGATGAGCGTCGGGAACGCCGGCGGCATCACCGTGATGAGCCATTCATACAGCATGTCGCCGAAGACCATCAGGCCCATGCTGACAAGCAGCGTCATGACGAACACGACCGTGTATAAAATGGCTAAAATACGCATAAAAATATAGTTGTGGTTTTTGGAAACGTCAAAAACGGAGTAAAGCCCCTTGATCAGCGCCACCATAGCCGTGGAAGCGGACCAAACGCAGGTGATAGCCGTCATGGAAATGAGCGTCTGCGGCGCGTGCACCTCTTGAAATAAGTAACTGACAACTTCTTCCACCGGCGGCGGAAGCATTTGAACGAATGCCACGAGAAGCGAGGTGTCTTCAAACCGAATGACCTGCAAAAGGGCTAAGACCAGCATGAGGAACGGAATGAACGAAATGAGGATCCAGAACGAAACCTGCGCCGCGTAGGAGTCGATGGCGTCGTTATTCAGTTTTTCATAAAACCAGCCGAAGTGCTTTTTCAGCAGAATTTTCACGGCGCTTTCTCCCTTCTCACGCTTTCCTTACGTCTTATCGCGCAATTTGAGAACAGTATAACACAGAAATATAGAATTTTCCAGTGAAAAAGCACTTGACAAAAGAAAAAATGTGTATTATAATAAACTACGCTACATTATAGAGCAGATATGGCGGCATAGCTCAGTTGGCTAGAGCATTCGGTTCATACCCGAAGTGTCGATGGTTCGAATCCATTTGCCGCTACCATCTGGCCCGGTGGTCAAGCGGTTAAGACACCGCCCTTTCACGGCGGTAACACGAGTTCGATTCTCGTCCGGGTCACCAAGAAAAAAGAGCCTTGTCAAAAAGACAAGGCTCTTTTTTCAACGAAATAAATCCCTTCGGAATTTGTGAAATTGCCCTTCGGGCAGTGAAATGTTGCTGCGCAACGTGAAATACCTGTGGTGTGTGAACCGCGCTGCAGCGCGTAGGGATTTATTTCATTTCAATTGATGCGTAGCATCAAATTTCACATTTCGCAGCGCGAAATATTTCACTTAAAAATGTCGAATCTTGTCAAATAAAACACGCCGTCTGCGAACCGAAAGCGGTTCGCGGACGGCGCTTTAAAATTTATTTATAAATTACACAAATAATCATTCAAAGTCGTGGGTGTAAATTTCGCTGCCGTCGCCGTTCAAGTAGACGAGGCGGACGTGCACACCGGAGAGACCTACTTCGCTTTCGAGCGTATCGGCGATATCCTCAAAGGTAGAAGCATTTTCTTCGCAGCCTTCTTTTAAAGCATCGAGCACGGACTGCTTTATGTCTTCGTCGGAGAGGTCGTATTCATCCGTGAACTGATATTCATAGACGAGCGCATTGCCGTCTGCGTAGACCTTGATCGTCATGCTGTCATCGGTCTGATTTTCAATTTCGGCATCGATGGACGCTTTTACGTCCGGATCGGCGAGATAATCGGCGAGGGAGGCAAACATGGCTTCCCCGGTGGAGGCCGAAGATTCGGGTTCGGAGGACGCAGTGCTGTCTTCGGAGGTGGCTTCGGAGGAAGAGGAGGACTCGGCGGAGGTGCTGCTTGTGTTCCCCCCTACGATGGTTTTGGCGGAGGTGCAGCCTGCAAGCGCAGAGAGCGAGAGCAGACCGGCGAGTGCCAATGCGCAGAGTTTTCTGAGTTTCATTTGGTTTTACCCCTTTGTACTCTATAAAAATAGAGAAAATTTTGGCGGATTTTGTTGCCGCCATGCACTCAATATAGCACATGGGTTTACAAAAATCAAGAAGCATACGGCGAATTAAAATTTGGAGAGGAAAGGAAAAAAGCGGGACAAGGATTCCGGACGACAAGACGGTAAAATTCATATTTCTTGGAACAGGCATGACCGAAATCATGCCTGTTCCGTTTTTATCGGCTCATCTTTTTTGACCATCGACCGTTTTGTAAGCTTATTATGCCGTTCGGGCATAAAGGCTGTGTTAAGCAAGGGGACTTTGGGGCGATTGAAACAGCAAAAGACTGGCTTTTACAACGCGGTTGACAAAATGGATCATTTCCTCTTTGCTGTACTTGTCATAGCCCTCCACAACGACATGCATCAAACCGTTTGACAGATGGGTATACATCATCTCAAGTTCTGTTTCGTCGGCATAGGGCAGCTCTTTCCGCCAGTAAGCAATGCTTTCCTCCTTGGCCAAAGCAATCATCCGCATGAGGACCGTTGCGCTTGTATTCCCCAGAATCAAAACCCGGCAGGCGTCCTGATTCTGATCGACCATATCGTAAATGGCTTCGATCAGTGCCGTCACATCAAACAAATTGACATAGCGAAGGGATTTCTCAAAGGCATCGATGAGTTCATTCTCAATGCTCTCCATCAGGGCAAAGCAATCGCTGTAATGGGCATAGAAGGTGGCGCGGTTAAGCTGCGCCAGCGCACAAACCTCCTTCACCGTAATTCTGTTTACGGGTTTTTCCTTCAGCAGTTTCAGAAAAGACTGCTTGAGCACCATTTGCGTATAGCGTTTCCTTGCGTCCATTTTCTCCATATAGAGCCCCTCCCAAAAAAAGTTTACAAAGAAAAGCAACACTTCAACAGACAATGTTGCTTTTCTTTCAGTCGTATGGCAAGTGCTGATTGTTTCCGTCTTTCCTCTCAAGTATACTGTACTTGTGAAAGATAATCAACACTTGTATGCTTATTTGAGAGGAGGCTTTTTGCATGTTTGATCAATATCTTGTTACAGGCGCTACCGGCTTCCTCGGTAGGGCTGTTGCGGAGGAGCTGGTACGCCGCAGAGCGCAAGTGCATGCGCTTGTGCTGCGTGATGACCCCTATATCCATTTGCTCCCCAAAGAAGTCCATACCGTCATCGGTGATGTGTGCGTGGAAAGCTCGTTGACAGACTTCTTTGCGGATGCCGACAGCCGTACCTGTGTGATTCACTGCGCCGGTATCGTCTCTGTCGCGTCCAGACCCGGTTCGAAGCTCTATCAGGTCAATGTAGGCGGGACATGGAGGGTTCTCCGGCAATGTATGGAGCATAATGTGGGCAAAATGGTCTATGTCAGCTCCGTCCATGCCATACCGGAAAAGTCAAAGGACTGCATCATTACGGAAGATTGCGAATTCTCTCCGGGGCTTGTGGACGGAGATTACGCCAAAAGCAAGGCAACTGCAACAGAGCTGGTTTTCGATGCGGCGGAGCGCGGGCTGAATGCCAGCATTGTCTTTCCATCCGGCATCATCGGGCCGGGCGATATACAGGGAGGGAGCTTCACCTCAATGGCGAAATCTTTTCTTCGCGGAAAGCTGCCCTTTGCCGTTCGCGGCGGATATGACTTCGTGGATGTACGGGATGTGGCAAAAGGCATTCTCGACTGTTCCGAGAACGGAGAACCCGGTAAGGGATACATTTTGTCCGGCCACTATGTTACCATTCGCAAGATGCTTCAGCTTGTGGGAAAGGCCGCAAAGCAGAAGTATCGCCCCATCTGCCTGCCACTGGGGCTTGCAAAACTGGCGGCTCCACACTATGAACGTCGAAGCCTGAAGAAGCGAAAGCCGCTGTTTTTCACACCTTATTCCGTTGCCGTCCTTGCCTCAAACGGACAATTCAGCCATGCCGCAGCATCGGAATGCTTTGCATATCATCCGCGCCCGGTGAAGGATACTTTGCGGGACATGACAGCCTGGCTTTTGGAGCAGAGGAGAAAGGGCGAAGTGTGACCTCACCTAAAAGCACCTTGGGCAGGCTGCGCATGCTATTGGCATGATCTGCGGTTCCGGTTGCTATCCGTATGTATCCTGTGATATAATTTGACCAAGAGAACGCGGAAAAGCCGTCCGACCCGCGCTTTCAGGAACGGCACCGAAATTCCGGCAGGGCAAGCGCCTGGCGGATACCCCTCTGCATTTGGAGCACCCGCAAAAAGGAAGTGAACGCTATGACCTGCGACGAGACTTTTTACCACCGATATTTGAACGGCGACGATGCGGGGCTGGAGGCCCTGATGAAAAAATACGGCAATCCGCTAACCCTGTATATTGACGGGTATCTGCACGATGTCCACGAAGCAGAGGATTTGATGCTGGATGTTTTCGCCTATCTGTTCACGAAAAAGCCTCGCATCCGGGACGGTGGCTTCAAGGCATATCTGTATAAGACGGCGCGGAATATGGCGCTGCGCCATAAGAGCAAGCGGAAGTGTCTGTTCCGTTTGGACGAGCTGACCGATGAATCAGACGGGCAGCTGCTTGTGGAGGAGGTTATCCGAACGGAAGAACGAAACCGCATTCTGCACTTCTGCATGGGTGAAATGAATCCGGATTACCGGGAGGTTCTATATCTGACCTATTTTGAGGGTATGAGTTACGCACAGGCGGCGGAGGTTACGGGAAAAACGGTAAAGCAGATTACCAACATGGTGTATCGCGGAAAGGAAAGCCTGCGAAGGCTTCTGGAACGGGAGGGGATTACAAATGCGGAGTCATGAAGAACGCGTCGCGGAGACAAAGCGGCGCATCGCCAAGATGGAGCGGGAGAAACGGCTGCGGCGCAATACGATTACCGCGGCTTCCGCTGTGGCGGCGTGCCTTGCGCTGATTGTGGGTGTGTCTTTCGTCATGCCTGATATTGCCGTAAAAATTCGAACCGGCAGCTATGCGGGCTTTGAAACGGCGGCAAGCATCTTTCACGGCGGCGCGGCCTTGGGATACATCGTCATCGGGTTTCTGGCGTTTCTTCTGGGCGTGTGCGTGACTGTTTTGTGCTTCCGGCTGCGGCAAATGAATCGGGACGACACACAGGATAAGGAAAGCGAGGAACGGCATGGAGCTGATTGAGAACCTGCTGCAGCTGCTGGTCACGTTCGTCGGCGCGCTGCTTTCGGGCATATCCTACCGGAAAAGCCGCAGGCAGGCGTATTTTCTGCTGCTGTGCTTTGTGTTTGCGGAGTACTTGCTTTGGACGGCGGGCTGCTTCTGGCCGGATACTTCCCCGGCAAGCCCCGTCTTCTGGTGCGATATGCTGCTGACGCTGACCATATTGGGGCTGCTGCCCGCCGTGAGAAAGGCGGTGGACGCATGACCTATATTGAAAACATATTTCTGTGCATGGTGTCCCCGCTGCTGGTAGCTGCTTTGTGCATGGGCAGGCGGCATCTCCGCTTTTTTTCTGTTCTGCATCGCCGGAATGGGTGTGTGCCTGCTTTCGGCCTACATCAATACTTTCCTCGCGTCGGTATGTCAGGCGGACGCCCTTGCCGCCACGGTGGAGATTGCGCCGGTGGTGGAGGAAATGATGAAGCTGCTGCCGCTGGTGTTCTATCTTCTGGTGTTTGAGCCGGAGGGGGATAAAATCAAGGCTGCCGCAATAACAGTTGCCCTTGCCTTTGCCACCTTTGAAAACGTGTGCTATCTCATTCAGAACGGAGCGGACCGTTTCTCCTTCATCTTCTTCCGCGGCTTCGGCACGGGCGCGATGCACGTTCTCTGCGGTCTGATCGTGGGCGGCGGGCTTGCCTATGCGTGGCAGCGAACGTGGCTGAAAATTGCAGGCACCTGGGGGCTGCTGGGCGCGGCCATCACCCTCCACGCCGTTTACAATCTGCTCATCGCCTACGGCGGTGCGGCGCAGTATGCGGCCTACGCCCTGCCGGTGCTGCTGGTAGCGGCGGGAAGGTTGTCCGCTTTCCGCTTATCGCGGAGAAAATAACCGAACATTCACTCCTTGAGAGCTGCTTTTTGGCGGTTCTCAATTTTTTTTTGGAAAATTTTGCGTTTTGGGTGAGAGTTTTTCCGATTTTATGTACCTATATAAGTGAAAGGGTTTTTAGGCCACAGTTTCAGACAAACCGGAGAGGAGGGTCAAACTGTATGTACGATACCGCAAGACGGGTCGCACTCGTCCGGCAGCGGGTACGGAAAAACACCCGCCGAAGGCAGCAGCACGGCATATACGGACTGAGTGCCGCGTGTATGCTGCTGTTCGCGGTGCTGATGCAGGCGATAAGCACGGTCGTCAGGCCGGGACAGACCGCCGCATGGGGCGTGTTCGGCGCGATGCTGCTGCGCGAGGATGCGGGCGGCTATGTGCTGGTGGCTGTTGTATCCTTTGCCGCTGCGGCGGCAATCACCGCGCTGTGCATGCGGTTCAGGATCAGAGAAAACCGGAAAAAGGGCGGGACAGGCAAGCCGGACCCGCAGGAACAGGAGGGAAAAACGACATGAAGAAACGAATACTCAGCATTCTGCTCACCTTGTGTATGGTGCTGACTATGATGCCCGCGACGGTCTTCGCGGCGGATGGAGAGGTTGCCGCACGCGCATCGGAAACGGGCGGCCTGTATGAACACCACGAGGCCTGCGGCGCAAACTCGGCAGGGGCATCCGATACTATGATGCCAAAAACGAGGAGCGGGGCAGTCCGTCCCGCTGCCACCCAATTACACCTATACGCTGCATTACGATGCCAACGGCGGCAGCGGCGCGCCGCCAAGTCAGAGCGTGATTAGCTCGGAATTTCATGTATGGGTCCCCATATCGGACAAAATTCCGACCCGTGACGGATATACCTTCATGGGTTGGGCGAATTCTCGGACCGGTAAGCCGATATATGGCGGAAACGGCGGTTATACCGAGTGCCTGGTAGTACATGGGTATGATATGAGCACAACCATCTATGCCATATGGGAGGTGCACAACCATAGCTGGGGCGAATGGACCTCCAACGGCAACGGAACGCACACACGCACCTGTATCGCGGACAGCAGCCATACCGAAACAGGCAACTGCTCCGGCGGCAAGGCTACGTCCACGGAGAAGGCTGTTTGCGAAACCTGCCATAAGGCCTACGGAGAGCTTTTGCAGCCTGCCAAAACGGTCATCACCACCCCGCCCACGCTGCGCCTTCCGGCCTATGTCGGCAATGAGTACACCGACAAGGCGCTCATGGGCGGCGAAGCGAAGGCCGAGGGGACGGACACCGTTGTTCCCGGCACGTTCGGCTTCAAGTATTATGAAGGCGGCAGAGTACACCCGGGCGAAAACCGCATGGTGATCCTCTTTACCCCCAAAGATACGGAGGCATACACCACGGCGGAATGTATCCTTACCGTGGTGGGGACAAAGCGCACGATCACAAGAGTCCCGGACGACGTGATCATCACGGACAAGCCCATTGGCACGGCGTTTGAGGATCTGGGGCTTCCCCTTTTCCCTTTCGGCGTCAAGGTTGAGACCAACACCGGCGCGAGTTACAGTCCCGTGCCCGTGACATGGGACGGCTCCACCTATGACCCGAACAAATATGGCGAGCAGATCATTACCGGCAAGCTGCATGTTGAAAGGAGCGGCTTCACGGATGATCTGGAGCCGACAAGCACAGTCAAGGCAACCGCAAGGATAACACTCATTGACGACCGTGTCTTTACGCCCACGCTGGAGCCGCCCACCTATTCCAAGCAGCTCTACGGCGGCGACCTGTGCTTCCTTGTGTTTGCCGATAAATATCTCTCCGGCGGAACGGCCACGGTGAACGGCGAAACGGTTTCCGGCAAATTCACGCTGGACAAAGATCAGAAAATATACGGACATTCCTTGACGGCGAGCACGCTATTGCAGGCGGGGCAGCTGCAACTGAAGATCATCTTCACGCCCGACAACCTGAAGCGGTATAACAAGGCGAAATGCACCGTTGATGTGAACGTCGTTCCCCGCACATTCAAGGAGACCAGGGCCGGACACATTACCAATGAAAAATTCGGAACGCCATTTGAGGAGCTGAATCTCTCGGATTCATTCAGCTTTTATGCGGTGGGCGATGAAAAAGATCCCGAGGGAACAGGGATGGACTTCGGTATGAATGTCGTCACCTCATGGGACAGCTCGACCTACGACCCCAATTCGTTTGAGGAGCAGACCATCTACGGCGAAGTCAACCGCGCCGAATTGGAGAAGTATTTCACCATACCGGAAAACGCCGACCTCCGAGCCGTGAGAAAGGTTCAGCTGCAGCCTGACCCGACCGAGACGGAGATCACGCAGCTGCCCGTATTCCGATGGAAGAACGGCGATTTTACGTTGCCCGACAACACCATATTCACTTGGCGAAAGCTTCAGGTGGGAACCTACAACGATGAAGTCGGCACGCTCGTCGGCGGCGTGGCAAAGGTCAAGGGTACGGATACCGTCGCCCCCGGCACGTTCTCCTTCAAGAATGCCCCGCCGTTCTACCTCCAGACTCCGGGTGAACACGATGTGACGGTGGTATTCACGCCGGACGACCTGCGTCTCCACAAGCCGACGGAGATTACCATCAAAATCAACGCCATCAAAAACACCATCAGGAATATCGATGAACCGGATCCCATTACCGATAAGCCGTTCGGCACGCCCTTTGCAGAGCTCGGCTTGCCGGAAAATGTGTGCATCAATGCCGTTGACGGCGCATGGCGCTGGGTCGACGTGGCATGGGATGAATCGTCCTATGATGCGGAGTCCGTGGATTGGCAGACCATCACCGGCACGCCGGTGCTTAGCAATGATGACGGAGACATCTTTCAGCAGCCGGAGCCTGCGGTAACAGCCGCGATTCGGGTGAAGCTTATCGATAACCGACCCCTATGCCACCGACAATCGTCGCGGAAAGCCTGCCCGACGGCATGGAAGGCGAGGCTTACAGCAGCCGCTTGACCGCCAAGGGTACCGCGCCCATCACATGGAGCATTGTGAGCGGCGTCCTGCCCGAGGGACTTAGCCTAAACGAGGACACAGGAGAGATAAGCGGCACGCCCGCCGGGGAAGGGACCGAGGTCTTTACCGTCATGGCGGTCAACGCTTTGGGTGAAGATATTAAGGAGTTTTCCATCACGATAGCCAAGGCTCCCGAGACGGAATACGCCGTCATCGTCAGGGACGACGGTCACGGCACGGGCAGCGCGGATCCCGCCTCGGCGACGGCCGGAACGGAAATCACCCTGACCGCTGCGCCAAACGCGGGCTACCATTTTAAGGAGTGGCAGGTTATGAGCGGCGACGTGACGGTAAGGGACGACAAGTTCACCATGCCGAGCGACAACGTGGAGATCAAGGCCATCTTCGAGGAGGATGCGCCGCCTACGCCCACGGAGTACACCGTCACCTTTGACGGAAACGACGGTACGCCCTCTGTCGACAGCATGACCACCACCAAGCAGAAGCTAACCTCTCTGCCCGATGCTTCCCGCAGCAAGCACAGCTTCAACGGCTGGTACACCGAAAAGAGCGGCGGCACAAAGATTACGACGGATACCGTGTTCTCTGCAAATACCACCGTCTACGCCCACTGGACGCATACCGGCGACAACAATCCGCCCGTCAACTACTACACGCTGCGCTTTGAAACAGGCGGCGGCAGTGCTATTCCCGGCGTGCAGGAAACGTACAATACCTACATTGATTTGACCAAGTATGTTCCTACTCGGCACGGGTATACCTTTGTCGGCTGGTACAGCGAACGGAGCCTTGTGAACAAGGTCTCAGACATTTATCTGACCGGGGATAGGACTGTGTATGCCGGCTGGCGCGCGGTTACAATCCCGCAGACCGGTGACAGCGGTCAAATGAATTTATGGAGCACCGCGCTATGTGCATCTTTTGCCGGATGCGTTGCACTGATCGTATGGAAAATCAGGCGGCGGGAGAAAAAATCACTGTAAATCCTTAAAAAGTAAAAGTCTTATCTTCCCAGAAAAGCAGGAAGGCTGTTCTTCAAAAGAACAGCCTTCCTGCTTTTCCGCTTGATGTGTATGCACCTGAAATCATTTCTCAAACAGGTACAGGAGGTACCCGTAGCCCTCGGCCTCCATTTTTTCATAGGGGACAAAGCGCAGGGCCGCACTGTTAATGCAGTAGCGCACGCCATTGGGGGACTCCGGATCGCCGGTGAACACATGGCCGAGGTGGGAGTCTCCGGCGCGGCTTCTGACCTCCGTGCGGCGCATCCCGTGGCTCAGATCCTCTTTTTCCACCACGGCGGGGCCTTCGATGGGCTTTGTAAAGGCGGGCCAGCCGCAGCTGCTCTCGTACTTATCCGTGGAGGAAAAGAGCGGCTCACCGGTCACGACATCCACATAGATGCCCTTTTCAAATTTGTCCCAAAACTCGCCCGTGAAGGCGCGCTCCGTGTCGTTCTCCTGCGTGACGCGGTACTGCTCCGCCGTCAGCTTGTCCCGGATGGACTCTGCCGCGGGCTTCTGATAGTCGCCCGGGTCGATGCGCAGTTTGGAGAAGAGTTCCATCTCCGCGCGCGGGATGTGGCAGTAGCCGTCCGGATTCTTTTCGAGGTAGTTCTGGTGGTATTCCTCGGCGGGATAGTAGTTCTTGAGCGGGCCGATCTCCACGAAAAACTTCTCGCTGCGGCCGCGCTCGATCTCCGCGATGCGCTCCACCGTCTCCTTCGCGCTTTCGTTGGTGTAGTAGACGCCGGTCTGGTACTGGCTGCCCCGGTCGTTGCCCTGTTGGTTTTGTACCGTGGGGTCGATCACATAGAAGTAGGCCAACAGCAGCGCATCGAGGCTCACCTGCTCGGGGTCGTATTCCACCCGCACGGTCTCCCGAAAGCCGGTCTCGCCCTTGCAAACGGTCTTGTAATCGGCGTCCGCCTCGCAGGTGCCGTTGGCGTAGCCGCTCTCGGCATCGATGACACCGGGGATGGACTGCATCAGCTGTTCCATGCCCCAGAAGCAGCCGCCCGCCAGATAGATGACATTTTCTGTGGTATCCATATAAGTGATCTCGTCGTCGGACCGGTCAAAGGCCGATTCGTCCATGGTTGCTTCCTGTCCGCTTTTTTCCTTCGGCACAGTCTGCTGCCCGACGGCGCAGCCGCTCAGCAGCAGAACCGAGGCGAAAAGCAGGGCCAATACGCTTCGATACATCGCGTTTCCTCCTTTTAGAAGAATCAGGGCTTACGCCCCCCTTCGCCCGCCAAGGGCAATGCAATGGCGTGCAGCAGGCACTTTTTAAATTTCGGGTCAGCCTGCGTCGGCGGCGAGCGCCTTGTCGATCTGGGCTTGCAGCGCCTCCGCTTGATTTTTTTCCGTGATGGCGCCTACGATGGGGTCGCCCACGATGTTGCCGTTGCGGTCAACCACATAAGTAGTAGGATAGGCAAAGATGTTGGTGGTAAACTTTCCCGCCTCACCATCGGAGTTAAAATACACATTCTGATAGGTCGCGCCCTTCTTGGCCAGTACATCCTTTGCTTCGGAAATTGCCGCTTCGTCGCCGTCCAGCGTGAAGGTGTTGACGCCGATGAGGGAGCCGCCCTTCTCCGCAAGTTCTTTGTTCAGCGCGTCCAGGTCGGAAAGCTCGCCCACGCAGGGATTGCAGGTTGTGAACCAGAAATTCACCACGGTGACGGCGTTGGCAGAGAACAGCTCGTCACTTTTCACCGTATTTCCATCCAGGTCCTTGCCCTCAAAGGTGGGGAATTTCTGCATGCTGCCGTCATCGGATTTCTGCATACTGCCGTCATCGGGCGGCGTGGTCGTGTCGTTGCCTGCGGGCACGCTCATAGCGCCATCCGTAGATTCCTGTGCCGCTTCGGGGTACTTTTCCTCAATCATGGTCAGCTGGGTTTCAATGTCGCGGATCTTCTCCGCCCCCTCTTTGAGCAGCTTCAGCTCATCCTCCGTAAACTGATCCTTAGCGGATTCGATTGTACTGAGCAGGAAATCACCGTAGTTTTTGCCGTCCTCCTGCATGGTCATGCCCTTGTCGGCTGCCATGAATACCTTTTCCCAAAGGGCTTTGTTCTCTGAGAGAATGGTGTTTTCCTGCGCCATCAGATCTTTGTGCATGGCAACCGCTTCCTCGGCATTCTTCGGTTCGCTGCTCATTCCGTCCGTTTTGTCTCCGTTCTTTGTGCCGCAGGCTGTCAAAGACAGCATCATCAGGGCGAGAAGCAGCAGTGCCAGCAATCGGCCGGCCGTATTTGTTCTATTCATTTTCATCTGTTTTGTTTCTCCTTGTTATTATTGTTTATTATTTTCTGCGGCTTTTTTTGCCGCTTTTGTTTTATCTTTACCGTCTCCGAAGCCGTAACGGAAGCGCACGGCGCCCGTCGGACAGGTGCGTATGCACATTCCGCAGCGGATACACTCGGTATGGTTGGGCGCTTTTGTTACATCCACATCCATCTTGCAGGCTTTGGCGCATTTTCCGCAGGATACACACTTGTTTTTGTCCACCTTTATCTGAAAGAGAGATACCCGGTTGAACAGCGCGTAAAACGCCCCCAGCGGGCAAAGCCACTTGCAGAAGGGACGGTAGAATATTACGCTCAGTACGATTACTGTAAGCAGGACGCTGAATTTCCATGTAAACAGGCTTCCCAGCGCCGACCGGATACCGGAATTGGCAAGGGACAGCGGGATGGCTCCCTCCAGCACGCCTTGTGGGCAGAGGTATTTACAGAAGAACGGGTTGCCCATGCCTACATCGTTTACAAGGAACGCCGGCAGCAGGAAAACCATCACCAGCAGTACGGCGTACTTGAGGTATCGCAGGGGCTTGAGTTTCTTTGTGGAGAACTTCTTCGTGGGAATTTTATGCAGTAGTTCCTGAAACCAGCCGAAGGGGCACAGAAAACCGCAGATAAAGCGTCCAAGCAGAACGCCGAGCAAAATGAGAAAGCCTGTGATATAATAGGAAAAACTGAATTTAGAAGAACCCACTACCGCCTGAAACGCCCCGATGGGACAAGCGCCGGAGGCTGCCGGGCAGGAGTAGCAATTCAGCCCGGGCACACAGACGGTTTTCCCTGCGCCTTGGTACAGTTTGCCCTTGAGGAAGTTCGGCAGGTGCAGGTTGGTCAATAAAGTTGCCCCTGCCTGTATCCAGCCGCGAAAGCGGGACATAATCTGTGACGCGCCCGAAAACTTCTTACCCAATGCCTACACACTCCAAACATAATTTAATCGCTTTGCTCAGTACCGTCGCGGCCTCGCCGCGCCATGCGCCGAAGCACAGCATGGCGATACCCACAACCAGCAACGTGGCCTGCGCCGCTGCTTTTTTTGCACAGCTCAATTTTATCACCCTTTCACTTTTTCTGCCATCATCATAGCACAGGAAAGATAAAATCCCTGTTAAGAACGAAAATTTAATGCAGATCTTATCTGCTTTTGCTATAATAAAGAAAAAGGAAATGAAAAGGGGGACTCTTATGCACCTTTTGGTAATTGAAGATGAACGCGCCCTATGCGAGACGATTGTCCGCAGTTTGCGGCGCTTGGCATACAGCGTGGACTACTGCTACGACGGGGAAAAGGCGCTGGAACTTCTGGGTGTGGAGCGCTACGATTTGGTACTTCTTGATCTGAACCTGCCGGGAAAGGACGGCATGACCGTGCTGCGTACCTTGCGGCAGACAGACCGCGAGACGCGGGTGTTGATTCTCTCCGCACGCGGCGAGGTGGAGGACAAGGTTGAGGGGTTGGATGCAGGGGCCAACGACTATCTTGCAAAACCCTTTCACTTGGCTGAACTGGAGGCCCGTATCCGCAGCCTGACCTTGCGGCAGTTCACCCAGCAAGCCGTGTTGCTGACCTGCGGGGAGCTGACGTTCGACACACGCTCCCGCACCGCTGCCGTCAACGGGCAGCCCCTGACACTCACACGTAAGGAGACAGGCATTCTGGAATATCTGATGGTGCATCAGGGACGGCCTGTGAGTCAGGAAGAGCTGATGGAGCACGTCTGGGATAACAGCGTGGACAGCTTCAGCAATTCTATCCGGGTTCATATCTCCGCCCTGCGCAAGAAGCTCCGCGCCGCATTGGGGTTTGACCCCATCCGTAATCGCATCGGCGAAGGCTATTTGATGGGAGGAGAGGAAACATGAAGCGACTTTCCTTGCAGTGGCGCATCACCCTGATGACTGTCCTGCTCATCGGTGTCACCTGTGTTGTCATGAATCTGCTGCTTTGTTCCTCCGGTGTGTACTATATGGACACAATCGCGGACACCTTACAGGGAGGCGACACGGTTATTATGAACAGTGAAGGCGCAGAGAGCTTTAATCCGCAGCTCGTAACGCCCGATGAGGATCTGACTATCGTTGTCAACGGAGCGCAGGGGCGCTTTCGCATGACCAACTGGTATATTACGGCTGTGGTGACACTGCTTAGCGGCGTTCTGGCCTATTTTGTCAGCGGACGCGCGCTCAAGCCGCTGCGCAGCTTTGTATCTCAGGTGGAGAAGGTGCAGCTGAACAACCTGGCGGATATGAGGATTAACGAGAATGTTCTGCCGGAGTTTCGGCAGCTGAGCTGCTCTTTCAATCAGATGCTGGAGCGGTTGGACAACGCCTTTGCCGCCCAGCGGCAGTTCACCGGCAACGCTGCCCACGAACTGCGCACGCCGCTGGCACTGATGCAGGCGCAGCTGGAGCTGTTCTCCGCGGAGCATCCCGATATGCTGCCGGAAACGACGAAGTTTCTCGCACTTTTGCGGGAACAGACGGAGCGACTGACACAGATGACCAAAACGCTGCTTGAAATGAGCAATTTGCAGCAGGTGGCGCGAAACGAGCAGATTCAGCTTGCCCCGATGGTTGAGGAGGTCTTCACAGATCTCGCGCTTTTGGCAGAAAAGCGCAATATTACGCTGGAGATGGAGGGAGACGGCTTCCTCATCGGCAGTGATGCACTGATTTACCGACTGCTTTTTAACCTGACGGAAAATGCAGTCAAGTACAACCGTTCGGGCGGCTCGGTGAAGGTTTCTGTTACGCAGAAGCCGGAAAAGCTTCTGATTCGCGTTTCCGACACCGGCTGCGGCGTCCCGGAGGAATACCAACAGAGCATCTTTCAACCCTTCTTCCGGGTGGATAAGTCCCGCAGCCGGGAGTACGGCGGCGTTGGGCTGGGGCTTTCTTTGGTGTGGGAGATCGCCAATCTCCACGGTGGTTGCGTCCGGGTGGAGGAGAGCTCGAAGAAGGGCACCACGATTGCGGTGGAGCTGCCGGTACAGGGATAAGGCACGCAGAATCTCCGGTGAGCCGTTCGCGGAATACGAACAGATTTAGAAAAGCAGCGGTTTTGCGATGAACAGGAGGGAAAGTGATGAACACATGAAAATCCTATATGAGCTGTCTTGGTTATGGGAAATGCTGGGCATCGCGCTTGCTGCTGCAGCTGTCTGCGTGACTTGTGCCGCACTGATTTGCAAAGCAACGAAGAGGCGGCCCAACAAAAAAATGCTGGCAGTCGTAGGGGCGGCAGCATTTGCCGGTGCAATTCTGGCAGTCCTTCTGATTGCGCGGACACCGATGCCGCTTTGAAGATATTTAATCCTTCGGCAGCTTGGCCGACAACACGAAGAAGCTTGCCTGCACAATCCGTGGCCGGAGAATATATAGGCTGTCAAAAAAAACTCATGCTTTCAAGCGGTGAAAGCATGAGTTTTTCAGTGTGCCGGTATGGACAGCCGCTGGTGTGGTCGGCTTTTTACCTGCGATTTCATTAAATGTGTCGTTTTTTAAGGAGCAGGGCGAGTGCCGCGAGGCTGCCTGCGCAGAGCGTCAGCCAAAGTGTGGGGGCAAAATCATCGCCCGTTTTTGGGTGGTTCGTCGGGCTTGGGGTTGCGGTCGGCACGGCAGTCGGTACGGCTGTGGGAGCTGCCGTAGGTGTCGCCGTTGGTTCCGCTGTGGGCGTGGCCGTCGGTTCTGCGGTTGGGGTTGCCGTGGGCTCCGCTGTGGGCGTGGCCGTCGGTTCTGCCGTGGGCGTTGCGGTGGGCTCTGCAGTCGGTGTTGCCGTCGGTTCCACGGTGGGGGTTGCCGTCGGTTCCGGGGTCGGGGTCAGCTCGGGCGCGGCGATGGTGAAGGTGATATTCAGCCTGTCTCCGTCGCGTGCCAGAGACAAGTCCTTGACGGATGTACCTGAAGACGAAGGGTACTTTACGGAGCCTGTTACGGCTGTTACTTTATAATTTCCCGGTTCTAACGTGTAGGGAATCAAAATGCTTACCCGTGTAGAAGCTGGTAATATGTCATCATCCTCGTCAAAATTTACATATGTGAATGTCGGATCTGTGTCGATCACCGCACCGGTCAGTACGGTTGTATCGCCGGTATCTGTATTCGTAACGGTGAAGGACGTGTCTGCTGACAGTGACAGATTATTGATGGTAATATCCCGTGACGGTTGAGTACTGGCTCCTTTGGATACGAGCAGTGTAAACCCAATGCGCAGCTGCCCGCTTGTAGGCCCCGGCTGTCCCGACTCTGCGCCTACGATCACCACGTCCTCTTGTTGACAGCCTGCCACTGAGAGCAGAGCGAACAGCAGAATGAACACGACTCCGATTTTTATACCCTTGTTTTTCACGGCGTTACCTCCTCATAATTTGAACGGTGTTTGTTGTGTTCATTATACCATGACATCGGGGGGAACGTCAATTAGAATATGCTTAGAATTTATTCGTTTTTATTTTACAGCGGGCAAAATTTTCCGTTGCAGCGGGCAAAACGGTTTTTCTTGCAAATGGGTGTTGCTATCTGCCGTGGGGTATGGTAAAATCAAGCTGTATGACCCGTTTGTTCTATAATAAGAAGAACGAGGAAAAAGAGAGGATTGGTTCAAATCATGAAAAATATAAAAAAGCTGCTGGCTGTTCTGCTGGCCGCGCTGCTGTGCGTATCTGTGACGGCCTGTGCAAACAACAGCTCTTCAAGCACGGCGGTCGCAACGCTGGAGACGTCTTCCACGGCGAGCGAGGGCGAGACCGCGGAGAGTACCGACAAGGACCCTGCGGGCTATGACGACGACATTCAGGGCCTTTGCAAGTATCTTGAAGACTGCAAGGCGGCAGCGGGCGAAAAGGTGCAGATGTCTTACGATGTCATCGGCGCCGAAAACGGCTATAAATATGTATACCGTTACGCAGATTCCGCTGTGCAGCTTGAAGTGTATGAGTTCCCGGCGGAGCTTTCCGAGACCGCTAAGGCGCTTCTGGACGCTGTGCGCGCAGACGGCACCTTTAAGGTGCTGGATAACACCGTTCCGGGTTATCTTTCCAACGACGGCCGCTTCCTTTTGATCTACACCGATGCGAAGTCGGAAAAGGAAGACGCGAATAAAACACACAAGGAGCACGTTCTGGAGTGCTTCAATACGTTTGCGGACGCAAAGGCAAAATAAAAATTTTAGGGGGCGGAAAGGCATGTGCTTTTCCGTCCTTAGTGCTTTCTTATTTTAAAAAATCGGCGGCGGTTAGGCATAAATAGGCATGAAACGCGCCGAAAGGGGAGTTGTACACCATGAACACACAAGATACCGTGCACCGCAAAAGCGCCGCAGAGCTGCGCATACGGCGCGTGATGGACGCACTGGAGAAAAACAACATGCAGGCGTATTATGCGCCCACGTGTGCGGACGCCGTAAAAATCGCAAAAGAGCTGCTGCAGCCGGGCGATGTGATTTCCTGCGGCGGCAGCGTGACGCTGGATGAGACCGGCGTGATGGATTTAATGCGCTGCGGGGACTATGAATTTTTGGACAGAACAACCGCGAAAACGCCCGAGGAGCGCGAGAAGCTGTACCGTGAGGTGTTTTCCTCTGATGTGTTTTGACGGGCACAAACGCCGTTACGGAGCACGGAGAGCTCTATAATGTAGACGGCAACGGCAACCGCGTGGCGGCGATGCTGTTCGGCCCGAAAAAGGTGCTGGTTTTTGCGGGGTGCAACAAGATTGTGCGCGATATAGACGACGCCGCAAAACGCGTGAAAAGCTGTGCGACGCCCGCAAATGCCATGCGGCTGAATTTGGACACGCCGTGCACGCACGGAGCGTGTCCCGGCACGGACGGCGAGCTGTGCGCGGGCTGCTGCTCGGAAAATCGCATCTGCGCGATGTACACGGTTTTGGCACGCCAGCGCGTGAAGGGCAGAATTCATGTCATTCTCATCGGTGAGGAGGTCGGTTACTGATATGAAAGAAAAGATACAGGCTTTTATGGCGAAACGACAGGCAAAAGGAAAGCGGTCCTACGAGATCGACATGTGCAACGGTCCGCTGCTGGGCAAAATTCTGCGCTTTGCGGTGCCGCTGATGCTTTCCGGCGTTTTGCAGCTGTTTTTTAACGCGGCGGATATTGTGGTGGTCGGCCGCTTTACCGGCCACACGGCGCTGGCGGCGGTGGGCTCTACCGGCGCGCTTATCAATTTGCTCATCAACGTGTTCATCGGCCTTTCCATCGGCACAAACGTGCTTGTGGCGCGCTATTACGGCGCACAGGATGCAAAGCAGCTGAGCGAGACCGTACATACCTCTGTGCTGACAAGTCTTGTGAGCGGCGTTATATTGATTGCCGTGGGCGTTGCGTTTGCGGAGCCGCTGCTGACCCTGATGGGCACCCCGGAGGACGTTTTGGGTCAGGCGGCGCTTTACATGCGCATATACTTTGTGGGCATGCCGGCGATGATGCTGTACAACTTCGGCGCGGCGATTTTGCGCTCTGTGGGCGACACAAAGCGCCCGCTGTACTTTTTGACCATTGCGGGCGTTGTAAACGTCATTTTGAATCTGTTCCTCGTCATTGTGTTCCATCTCGGCGTGGCGGGTGTTGCCATTGCGACGGTCATTTCGCAGGTGATTTCTGCGGGACTTGTGGCCATCTGCCTGATGAAAACGAACGCTTCTTACCGTTTGGAGCTGCATAAGCTGCATATCTATAAAGATAAGTTTTTCGGCATGATGCGTGTCGGCCTGCCGGCGGGCATGCAGGGCGCGGTGTTCTCCATTTCGAACGTGCTCATTCAGTCCTCTATCAACTCGTTCGGCTCTACCGTTATGGCGGGCAGCACGGCTGCGGCCAACATTGAGGGCTTTGTGTACACTGCGATGAACGCGTTTTACCAGACGGCGCTGTCCTTTACCGGGCAGAACATGGGCGCGAAGAAATACGACCGCGTGGCGAAAATTCTGCGCATCTGCATTTTGTGTGTGACCGTGACGGGCGTTGTGCTCGGCTGCGGCGCGTATTTGCTGGGCACACCTTTACTTTCTATATATACGTCTGACCCGGAGGTTATTCAGTACGGTTTGGAGCGTATGCTCATTGTGTGCGTACCGTACTTCCTTTGCGGCATTATGGACACGCACGTGGGCGTTTTGCGCGGTATGGGGTATTCGATCATGCCGATGATTGTATCGCTTACAGGTGCGTGTGCGCTGCGTGTGGTGTGGATCCTGACGGTCTTCCAGATGAACCGCACGCTGTTCATGCTGTTCCTCTCGTACCCGGTGACGTGGGCCGTGACGGCGGCCGCGCATTTTGTGTGCTACCTTATCGTGCACCATAAGATGATGGAAAAGGCGAAAGCGGAGCAGGCCGAGGCGGCAAAAGCATAAAGTATACTTATATATATAGAAGAAACGCGTTGTGGGATGACCGCAGCGCGTTTCTTCTATATATAAAGAGAAAAGCAGAACCGCAAAAAACGCGTCTTCCTATAACTATATATAAGAAGATATAGGGTTGCATTGTAAAGCTTTACGATAACTTCACGGCGATTTTAAGTGTTTTAAAAACTTTTTTCGGATAAAATCAGAAAGATTATGAGGAGGTTCAGAAGTGAAAGGACACTGATGCGCCAGATATATAAGAAGATGTGCTTGAAGCTTTGGGGTACAGAGAGGGGCTTTTGCAACTTTAAGACCACCTTTTCAAAAAGTTTTTCTTGATTTTTTCAAAAAAATTTCGTAAACTAGTTTGCGTAAGCCATGTATATGGGCATGTAAATGCAAAAATGCCCATTCGGAGATACACTATATATTGTGTTTGAATTAAGGCGTAACATATAGATGTAGTTTTTCGAAAAAAACTTAAAAAAACTTTCAAAAAAGTGTTGACAAAAGGGGTTGTACGTGGTATTATAGTCAAGCGCTCGAGAGAGACGGCAAAAAACTGAAAGCGAAAAGCTTAAAAGGAAAGCCGCTTGAAAGAGAGCACAGGACCTTGAAAATTAAACAACGAGAGAAAGAATGGAACCTGTAATTTCTTTGAGAGACTCAAAGAAACTTACGAGAAACAGAACTCAACAAATCTGTGACGAACGTCAGAACGACGTTATGAGCGAATTAAAGCTCTGAAAAAGATTTGAGCGCGAAAGCGTTTAGATACAATTTTTTAGAGAGTTTGATCCTGGCTCAGGACGAACGCTGGCGGCGTGCCTAACACATGCAAGTCGAACGGAGTTGAAAGGAGCTTGCTTTTTTCAACTCAGTGGCGGACGGGTGAGTAACGCGTGAGTAACCTGCCTTTCAGAGGGGGATAACGTTCTGAAAAGAACGCTAATACCGCATAAGATTGTAGTTTCGCATGGAGCAGCAATCAAAGGAGCAATCCGCTGAAAGATGGACTCGCGTCCGATTAGATAGTTGGCGGGGTAACGGCCCACCAAGTCGACGATCGGTAGCCGGACTGAGAGGTTGATCGGCCACATTGGGACTGAGACACGGCCCAGACTCCTACGGGAGGCAGCAGTGAGGGATATTGGGCAATGGGGGAAACCCTGACCCAGCAACGCCGCGTGAGGGATGACGGTTTTCGGATTGTAAACCTCTGTCCTCTGTGAAGATAGTGACGGTAGCAGAGGAGGAAGCTCCGGCTAACTACGTGCCAGCAGCCGCGGTAATACGTAGGGAGCAAGCGTTGTCCGGATTTACTGGGTGTAAAGGGTGCGTAGGCGGATTGGCAAGTCAGAAGTGAAATCCATGGGCTTAACCCATGAACTGCTTTTGAAACTGTTAGTCTTGAGTGAAGTAGAGGTAGGCGGAATTCCCGGTGTAGCGGTGAAATGCGTAGAGATCGGGAGGAACACCAGTGGCGAAGGCGGCCTACTGGGCTTTAACTGACGCTGAGGCACGAAAGTGTGGGTAGCAAACAGGATTAGATACCCTGGTAGTCCACACTGTAAACGATGATTACTAGGTGTGGGGGGTCTAACCCCCTCCGTGCCGGAGTTAACACAATAAGTAATCCACCTGGGGAGTACGACCGCAAGGTTGAAACTCAAAGGAATTGACGGGGGCCCGCACAAGCAGTGGAGTATGTGGTTTAATTCGACGCAACGCGAAGAACCTTACCAGGTCTTGACATCCAACTAACGAAGCAGAGATGCGTTAGGTGCCCTTCGGGGAAAGTTGAGACAGGTGGTGCATGGTTGTCGTCAGCTCGTGTCGTGAGATGTTGGGTTAAGTCCCGCAACGAGCGCAACCCTTGTGATTAGTTGCTACGCAAGAGCACTCTAATCAGACTGCCGTTGACAAAACGGAGGAAGGTGGGGACGACGTCAAATCATCATGCCCTTTATGACCTGGGCTACACACGTACTACAATGGTCGTTAACAGAGGGAAGCAATACCGCGAGGTGGAGCAAAACCCTAAAAACGGTCTCAGTTCAGATTGTAGGCTGCAACTCGCCTACATGAAGTTGGAATTGCTAGTAATCGCGGATCAGCATGCCGCGGTGAATACGTTCCCGGGCCTTGTACACACCGCCCGTCACACCATGGGAGCCGGTAATACCCGAAGTCAGTAGTTTAACCGTAAGGAGAACGCTGCCGAAGGTAGGATTGGCGACTGGGGTGAAGTCGTAACAAGGTAGCCGTATCGGAAGGTGCGGCTGGATCACCTCCTTTCTATGGAGAATCAAGAACAGCTAAGGTTGTTCTTTAACATCCTAGGTTAGATTACAGGGAAAACTTTTAATCGTTGTTTAATTTTGAGGGTCTTGATCCTCAAGAACGGGGCATCTTCGTTCTGAAAAGAATATGGGGGTGTAGCTCAGCTGGGAGAGCACCTGCTTTGCAAGCAGGGGGTCATCGGTTCGATCCCGTTCATCTCCACCAAGGGCCGAAAGGTTCGAACAACCGGTGGTTTAACTAGATATGGGCTTATAGCTCAGCCGGTTAGAGCGCACGCCTGATAAGCGTGAGGTCGGTGGTTCGAGTCCACTTAAGCCCACCAAGCGGAGCAATCCGCAAAATGTACCTTGAAAACTGAATAAAGCGAAGCAGATAAAAATGCGAGAAAACTGTTATTTACTAGAGAATTATTTAAAAGGTCTAACGATCCAAATAATTGTTTAGGGTAATAACTGCAATTTCAAAGAAGCGAAAAAAGTTTAAGTTTATTCTTTGCAAAGAGAAATAACTACAAAACTCATTTCTAATTCCAAGAAGAGAACACATGGTCAAGCTACAAAGAGCGCAAGGGGAATGCCTTGGCACTGGGAGCCGATGAAGGACGCGACTAACTGCGATAAGCTACGGGGAGCCGTAAGTAGGCATTGATCCGTAGATTTCCGAATGGAGCAATCCGATTAAAGTCATGTTTAATCATCATACACTGAATACATAGGTGTATGAGGGGAACCGCCTGAACTGAAACATCTAAGTAGGGCGAGGAAGAGAAATCAACCGAGATTCCGCTAGTAGTGGCGAGCGAACGCGGAGGAGGCCAAACCAAGAGTAGTAATACTTTTGGGGTTTGGACAGCGATGTGTAGGATTAAGTTTAGCAGAATGGCATGGGAAGGCCAACGAAACAGTGTGAGAGTCACGTATGCGAAAAGCGAAATCCGCTAGCTGTATCCAGAGTACCGCCGGACACGTGAAACCCGGTGGGAATATGGGGGGACCACCCTCCAAGCCTAAATACTACCCAGTGACCGATAGTGTATAGTACTGTGAAGGAAAGGTGAAAAGGACCCCGGGAGGGGAGTGAAAAAGAACCTGAAACCTTGTGCTTACAAGCACCGAGAGCCCATCAACGGGTGATCGGGTACCTTTTGTAGAATGGTCCGGCGAGTGAATGTAACTGGCGAGGTTAAGGACTTAAGGTCCGGAGCCGTAGCGAGAGTGAGTCTGAATAGGGCGTATGAAGTCAGTTGTATTCGACCCGAAACCGGGTGACCTACCCATGTCCAGGTTGAAGTGGAGGTAAAACTCCATGGAGGACCGAACCGACTCCCGTTGAAATGGTAGCGGATGAGGTGTGGGTAGCGGAGAAATTCCAATCGAACCCGGAGATAGCTGGTTCTCTCCGAAATAGTTTTAGGACTAGCCTCGTATTAGATTACCGGAGGTAAAGCACTGAATGAGCTAGGGGCCGAGAGGTTACTGAACTCTATCAAACTCAGAATGCCGGATAATTGATGTACGGGAGTCAGACAGTGTGAGATAAGTTTCATTGTCAAAAGGGAAACAGCCCAGACCCACAGCTAAGGTCCCAAAGTACGGTTAAGTGGAAAAGGATGTGGGGTTGCACAGACAACCAGGATGTTGGCTTAGAAGCAGCCACTCATTAAAAGAGTGCGTAATAGCTCACTGGTCGAGTGACCCTGCGCCGAAAATTTAACGGGGCTAAATCGTACACCGAAGCTTGGGATGCAGTAATGCATGGTAGGAGAGCGTCGTATAAGGGGTGAAGTCAGAGCGTAAGCGCTGGTGGACTTTATACGAGTGAGAATGCCGGAATGAGTAGCGAGAAATATGTGAGAATCATATTGGCCGAAAATCTAAGGTTTTTGGAGGAAGGTTCGTCCGCTCCAAGTAAGCCGGGAGCTAAGGTGAGGCCGAAAGGCGTAGCCGATGCACATACGGTAGATATTCCGTAGCCGCCAAAAGATTTAAGTAAGAGGACACCTTGAAAGGACTTGACCCGGGCGATGGTTGCCCCGGGCGAAAGGGACCGAAATTTAGTAGGGAAGCAAGTTTGGACGAGGGCGAGAAAAGTCTTATGTATATCTTCGGCGCCCGTACCGCAAACCGACACAGGTAGATAGGAAGAGAATTCTAAGGCCAACGGGAGAAGGGTAGTTAAGGAACTCGGCAAATTGACCCCGTAACTTAGGAATAAGGGGTGCCACAGCGATGTGGTCGCAGAGAATAGGCCCAGGCAACTGTTTATCAAAAACACAGGTCTCTGCCAAATCGAAAGATGAAGTATAGGGGCTGACACCTGCCCGGTGCTGGAAGGTTAAGAGGAGATGTGCAAGCATTGAATTGAAGCCCCAGTAAACGGCGGCCGTAACTATAACGGTCCTAAGGTAGCGAAATTCCTTGTCGGGTAAGTTCCGACCCGCACGAATGGTGTAATGATCTGGGCACTGTCTCAATTACCCGCCCGGCGAAATTGTAGTACCGGTGAAGATGCCGGTTACCCGCGACAAGACGGAAAGACCCCATGGAGCTTTACTGTAGCTTAATATTGGGTTTCGATAATTTATGTATAGGATAGGCGGGAGACTAGGAAACCGTGGCGCCAGCCACGGCGGAGTCGACGTTGGAATACCGCTCTTAAGTTATTGGAATTCTAACCTGCGGCCATGAATCTGGCCGGGGGACATTGTTAGGTGGGCAGTTTGACTGGGGCGGTCGCCTCCAAAAAGGTAACGGAGGCGCTCAAAGGTTGGCTCAGCATGGTTGGAAACCATGCCTTAGAGTGTAAACGCGTAAGCCAGCCTAACTGCGAGGATGACGGTCCGAGCAGTAACGAAAGTTGGAGTTAGTGATCCGGCGGTATGAGAGTGGAATTGCCGTTGCTCAACGGATAAAAGCTACCCTGGGGATAACAGGCTGATCTCCCCCAAGAGTCCACATCGACGGGGAGGTTTGGCACCTCGATGTCGGCTCATCACATCCTGGGGCTGTATTCGGTCCCAAGGGTTCGGCTGTTCGCCGATTAAAGTGGTACGCGAGCTGGGTTCAGAACGTCGTGAGACAGTTCGGTCCCTAT
>ENA-OQKL01000085-OQKL01000085.1-human-gut-metagenome-genome-assembly--contig:-NODE-85-length-31598-cov-3.603826_pt1 | contig 31598 bp, 31 predicted proteins | sample MGYA00242779_ERZ504800 | MGnify/ENA primary metagenome ERZ504800 (study PRJEB26092, sample SAMD00036410) | human gut metagenome | host: Homo sapiens | study: EMG produced TPA metagenomics assembly of... | reverse complement strand
GATGCCATCGTGGAGGCGTGTGGCATCCTGGACCAGAAGGAGGCCGTGATGCGCGCCGGCGGCGACCCGCTTACCGTGGGCGGCGTCCGCAACCTGGGACGGTGGCGTTGAGCTGGGCGAGGACGGGTTTGTGGCTGCGGGGGCCGGGCCGGTGTCGACGCAGGCACGGCTGACGGCGCGCCCGCTGCTGGCGCGCCTGCCGGGAAGCCTGCCGCACCCGCCGCTGCAAAGGAGGCCGAGTAATGCAAAAGGCTATCTATACCACCGTCGGGATCGACGAGCTCCTGTCGCATGTCCAGGCGCTCAAGGGCGTCGGCGCGCGCTTTGTGCAAATGCACGCCGAGCGCAACGTCGACGACGGCACGTATCGCCTGGTCTATACGTTTATCAACGTTCGTGCTGCTCAGGAGCAGATTGCGCAGGACGGCAGCTATGCGATCGAGAACCTGGTGGTTGAGGGAATTAATCAGTACCAGGAGATTCCGTCCATCAGCTCGTACTATCCGGCGGTGTTCCCGTTTGAGAACGAGGCACACGATCTGTTTGGGCTTGCCATCACCGACATGCAGATCGACTTTAAGGGCTTTTTCTACCAGGTCTCGACTGCCGAGCCCATGAGCGTTATCACACCCGAGGTGAAGGCCGCGCGCGAGAAAGCCATGAAGGTCCGTGCCGCCGCAGAGGCCAAGGCGCGCAAGGCTGCGGCCGAGAAGGCCGCTGCCGCTGCTGCTGCGGGGGAGGGCGCCGCGGGTGCCGGCGATGCTGCGAACGCTGTTGCCGCCCAGCCCGCTGCGGCTACCGGCTCCGATGCTCAGCATGACGATGCTGCTGCCAAGGCCGCGCTCAAGGCTGCCGAGATGGAGGCAAAGCTCGCCGCCATGGATCCCGAGAAAGCGGCCAAGGTCCGCGCGGCGCTTGCCGCCAAGGCCGCCCGCGACAAGCAGAAAAAGGAGGCGTAAGGTCCATGGCACATCGCTCCGTTATTCCGTTTGGCCCGCAACACCCGGTGCTGCCCGAGCCGCTTCATCTGGACCTGGTGATCGAGGACGACCGCGTCATCGAGGCAATTCCGCAGATCGGCTTTGTGCACCGCGGACTCGAGAAGCTCACCGAAAAGCGCGACATGCACCAGTTTGGCTACATCGCCGAGCGCATCTGCGGCATCTGCGCCGTGGGCCACAGCTATGGCTATGCCAGCGCCTGCGAGCGCATGCTCGACATCGAGGTGCCCGGCCGCGCGCAGTATATCCGCACCATTTTGCACGAGCTTTCGCGCATCCACTCGCATCTGCTGTGGCTGGGCCTGCTCGCCGATGCCTTTGGCTTCGAGGCGCTGTTCTATCGTTCGTGGACGCTGCGCGAGCAGATTCTCAAGATCTTCGAGAGCACGTGCGGTGGTCGCGTGATTCTGTCGATCAACGAGATCGGCGGCCTTAAGCACGACATTGAGGACTCCGAGCTGGCGGGTATTGTCCAGACGCTCGATGCCATGCGTCCCGACTACGAGGCCCTGGTGCATACGTTTTTGGACGACAATAGCTGCGGCGAGCGCCTGCATGGCGTGGGCGTGATCAGCAAGAAGGACGCGCTGAATCTGTCAATGGTCGGCCCGTTCGGTCGCGCCTCGGGCGTGGATTACGACGTGCGCATGTTTGGCGACGGTGCCTATGCAGGCCTGGCAGCATTTGAGCCCATCGTTGCTACCGACGGCGACTGCTATGCCCGCTGCCAGGTGCGTTGTGCCGAGGTCACGCAGGCCATGGACATCATCAAGGAGCTTGTGGGCAAGATCCCGCACGACGGTATCGGCGGGCGCACCAAGCTCACGCCGGCCGACGGCGCGCGCGGCGAGGTTGTGATTGAGCAGCCGCGCGGCGAGGCGTACTACTATGTGCGCGGTAACGGCACCAAGAATCTGGACCGTTTTCGCGTGCGAACGCCGACGTCGCAAAACCTGGCGGGTCTGACACATGCGCTGCAGGGCGTGCTCCTTGCCAACGTTCCTATGATTATCCTGACCATCGACCCCTGCATTAGCTGCACGGAAAGGTAGACGCGGCATGAGTTTACTGACATTTGCCAAGACGGCCTTGGGCTCTATGGTCAAGCAGCCGGTCACGGTGTGCTATCCGCAGGAGAAACTGACGACGCCCGAGCGCTTGCGCGGACATATCGTTAACGACATGGACGTGTGCATTTGCTGCGGCATGTGCGCGCGTCGCTGCCCGGCGGGCGCGCTCGCGGTCGATCGCAAAGGCGGCGCCTGGTCGATTGACCCGTACGCCTGCGTGGTGTGCGGCGAGTGCATCGAAAGCTGTCCCAAGCACTGCCTGACTATGGATACCGCCCGCACTCCAGTTGCGGCGGATAAGACTCCCACGGTAGAAACTAAGCCGGAGTAGCGCTGGAATAGAGCTGGAATAGGGGCCGGTGGGGCAAAATTGCCCCACCGGCCCCGCGCGTGAACGCGCGGCTGGGCCGCCGCAAACAAAACTATGTCGGTTTACTACGAAGAATTCGACATTCCCGACCATGACTGCATTTTTCTAAATACTGCAAGCGTTCTACCTGCGGTTTTGCAAACGCGCAATTTACCGTGGTCGAAGGCGGGCGATTCGTCGTAGTAAACCGACATAGTTTTGAAATGGCATTAAATCGGTAGCAGCCATTTTGCTATGCCGGGGCGGTCGGCCGTTGGGAAATTACCCTCGCAGGTAGGCGATGGCGATCTGTGTGCGGTTGCGCAGGCCCATTTTGGCAAGGATTGAGCTGATGTGGTTGCGTACGGTGCCTTCGCCCATATAGGCGGTGGCAGCAATCTCCTTGTTGTCGAGGCCGCGGGCGATGAGCTCGGCGACTTCGAACTCGCGGTCAGTCAGGCTGACAAAGGCCGCGGGCCGGCGGGTCGTGCCGGCTTCGACGCCCGCCCCATCAAAGTTGATATCCTCGATCGCCTTGCCCTCGAGCACGCGTTTGCCGTCCATGACCTGCGCCAGCGCTGGCGGAATGGCGGCGACATCGGTCTTGATCAGGTAACCGCGGGCGCCCAGCTTGAGCGCCGACACAATGTACTCGTCATCCGAGAACGTCGTCAGAAACACCACGCGCGCTGCAGGATCACGCTCAAGGATCTCGCGTGCCGCCGAAAGACCGTCCCGCCCCGGCATCTGAATGTCGAGCAGTGCGATATCGGGTGCGTGCTCGGCATAGAGAGCCACTGCGTCGTTGCCGTTGGCACCGGTGCCCACCACCCCGATCTGCGGCTGGGCGCCCAGGATAATCTTGAGCGAATCGACCACCAAGCGGTCGTCGTCGACAACGATGAGCCTCATCGGCCCTCATCTCCTTGCTGTTTGGGAACGGTGGCAAACACGCGCCAGCCGCCGGCGCTGGCACGCGGGCCGGCGGTGAAGGTGCCGCCAAGCGCCTCGATGCGCTCGCGCATGGAGGCGAGCCCCATGCCCTCCGCGGCGCCGCGGCTGCTTGCTTGGACCCCGCCCGTGCCATCGTCGGTAACGATGAGCTGGTAAAACGACGGATGCTCCATGCATCGTACAGTGACAGCATGGGCGCAAGCGTGGCGCATGGTGTTGGAGAGCGCCTCGCGCAGGACCGCCGCAAAGCAGTTGGCGACGTTTGCGGGTGCATGCTCGGCCATAACTTCAAGCTCAATCTGCGGACCGCCGTCCGAGCGCGCGCCTTCGACAATGCGTTCGAGCTGCACGGAAAGGTCGACGGCGTTGTCGTTGAGCGCGTGGACGCTGGCGCGCACAAGCTGGAGCGCCTCGTCAACCGTGCGTTTGACGTCGGCGAAATCGGCGGCGACGCCGGGCTCGTCGGCATGGACTACGCGCAAGGCTTCGGCTTGCAGTGAGGCGCGCGTGAGCTGGTGGCCGACGTTATCGTGGATCTCGCGCGCGATGCGGGCGCGTTCGGCGAGCGTCGCGAGCTCGACTTCGTAGTCCTGGCGGTCGGCAAGATCGCGGTTGCGTGCTTCGAGCGCCAGAGCACGTTCCTGCAGCTCGTCGCGGGTGCGGTGCATGCGCCGCTGCTCGCGCTCCAACTGGGCGGTACGTAGCGATAGCAAGGTGGCGGCAACCGAAAGGATGGCGGTCAGCAGGAGCGTTCGGGCGGTGGGCTCGTCGGCGCGAAGGTCCGCGACGAGCGCAAAGGTAAAGACGGAGCCAATGCTCAGTGCGATCCAGGCACGCTCACGGTGCACGCGTCGTGCGATGTCATAGAGGGCGAGAGGTGCAAACGGCACAAACGGCGGCACGAAGACGGCCGCGATGATGTAAGCGCAGCTCGCGGCCTCGCTTGTGCGGCGCGTGCGTTCCTTCTGCGCGAGCTCGGCCAGCGAGGTGGCAATAACGCCAAGGCAAAACGCCGCGACCAGGCGAGCGTCCACAGCAAGACCCATAGCGGCCGCAATACAGCACGCCAGCACGATCGATTTGTCGAAAAGCCTGTTCATACGGGTATTGTACGCGAAGCCGCGCGTGGTGGAGGGGCCACCTGCGCAACCGTGACATTCCTCCCGCGCGGCAAAACGGGGGCGTCGGCGGGCCGCACGGCCAAGCCTCGCACTCGTGACAAAGCTCACTGGTGCGCGCCGGCGGCTCCTGCGATGATGCAATCGTACCGGGCCGCAATCAACAGGAGGGCCGCCTCATGACAGACATCGTCCACGTCGAAAACCTCGTCAAGCGCTATGACGACCTTATCGCGCTTGACCACTTTAACCTGAGCATCGCCCGCGGCGAGATCTTTGGCCTGCTGGGCCCCAACGGCTCGGGCAAGACCACGTCCATCAACTGCATTCTGCAGCTGCTCGCCTACGACAAAGGCGCCATCGAGCTGTTCGGCGAGCCCATGACGCCCGCCCGCTACGACCTCAAGCGCCGCATCGGCGTGGTGCCGCAGCAGGTGGCGGTATTCGACGAGCTTACGGTGCGCGAGAACATCGACTATTTCTGCAGTCTCTACGTTAACGACCGCAAGCGCCGCCGCGCGCTCGTGGACGAGGCGATTGACTTTGTCGGGCTGGGTGACTTTACCAAGTTCCGCCCCGGCAAGCTCTCGGGCGGCCTGGCGCGCCGCCTCAACATCGCCTGCGGCATCGCGCACAAGCCCGAGCTCATCTTTTTTGACGAGCCCACGGTGGCGGTCGACCCCCAGAGCCGCAACGCCATCCTGGAGGGCATCTGCCGCCTGCGCGACGAGGGCGCCACGGTGGTGTATACCAGCCATTACATGGAGGAAGTCGAGCAAATCTGCAGCCGCATCATGATCATGGACGGCGGGCGCGTGCTGGCGCAGGGCACTAACGACGAGCTCAAGCGCATGATTCAGATGGGCGAGCGCGTGACGGTCGAGGTCGGCGCCGTCGAGTCGGCCACGGTCGAGCGGCTGCGCGCCTCGAGCACGTGCTTTCAGTCGAGCTGTCCGGCGGCGAGCTCGTCTGCACCTGCGAAGCGAGCCCGCATAACCTGGTCGACATCCTCGACACACTGCGCGCCGCCGACGTGGCGCTCGGCCGCGTGTGGAGCGAGCCGCCGACCCTCAACGACGTGTTCCTCGAGATCACCGGCCGCGAGCTGCGCGACTAGGGGGCAGCCATGTTCAACACCATCATCACCACGGTCAAGACGCTGCTGCGTCGGCCGAGCACGTGGGTCTGGGGCGCTCTCTTTCCCATCGCGCTTTCCACGATGTTCATGTTTATGTTTGCGAACCTCAGCTCCGGCGGCACGGTCGACCCGGTGCCGGTTGCCGTCGTGGCGGACGAGGCCTGGGACGCCTCGACCTTTAAGGACGTGGCGACGTCGCTCGACGAGGAGGGCGACGACCAACTGCTCGAGATCCACGAGTGCGACGACGCAGCCGATGCGAACCGTGCGCTTAAGGCTGGCGAGGTCGCGGGCATCTATACGGTTGACGCCGAAGGCGCACCCAAGCTCACGCTGCTATCGAGCTACGACAGCTCGCGTGCCTCATCGGTGCTCACCGACCGCAGCATCCTGGAGACGGTGGCAAGCTCGTATACGCAAAATGCCGAGCTCATGTCCCAGATTGCCCAGGACAACCCGGCGGCACTCGCCGACCCGGAGGCGGTTGCGCGCGCCCTATCGCTCGAGGGCGGCACCCGCCGCGTAAGCCTGACGCGTACCACGCCCGATGGCACGGTCATCTACTACTACGCGCTTTTTGGTCTGGTCGCGATGATGTCTGCCGAGTTTGCCGCCTTGAGCGTCGTCGATCTGCAGCCCAATCTGTCCGGCCTTGGCGCACGTCGCTGCGTGGGCGGTCTTTCCAAGACAGCGTCGCTGGCTGGCATCTTTGTCGGCTCGTGGCTGGTCTCCTTTGCTTCGATGGCGATTGCGATTGGCTACGTGCGCCTGGTCGTGGGCATCGACTTTGGCGGGCGCGAGGGACTGTGTTTGGTGGGCGGCGCCGCTTCCGCGCTTGCCGCCACGGGCTTGGGACTCTTTGTGGGCACGCTTCCCGTTAAAGGCGGCAAGGCGTCCAAGTCGGGCATCCTCACGGGCTTTGCCACCACGTGCGCCCTGTTCGCCGGCCTCTACGGCGAGCCGGCGATGGCGCTTGCCGACGACGTCGCCCGCGCCTGCCCGGCTGAGTGCTGGCTCAACCCCGTCAAGCTCATCTGCGACATGTTCAATCGCCTGTATTTCTTTGAGGACCTGGGGCCCTTCGCTGTTCGCGCCGGCGCGCTCGTCCTGATGGCCCTGGTGTTTGTCGCCGCCGCTACGCTGATCTTTGGAAGGAGCCGCTATGAGCACCTTTAAGACCGCGCTTCGCATGGCGCTGGCGCACCCGTTCTACCTGCTCATCTATACGGTGTTCATCTCGCTCATGGGCGTATTCATCGCGGCTTCGGTGAGCTGGAACTCGTCGCAGCTTACCGAGTACAAGCCCTACGACACCAACGTGATCGTGGTCGACCGCGACAATAGCGACCTTTCGCGGGCGCTTACCAAGCACCTGGGCTCACGCTTTGACCTGGTCACGGGCGTCGGCGACGACACATACGACCTTGCCGACGCGCTCTCCAAGAGCAACAGCGCCAAGGGCAGTGCCGATTGCGTGTTCTTTATCCCGGACGGGGTTTGAGGACGATCTTGTTGCAGCCGCCCGTGCCGGGGGAGGCCCTGCCCAAGCTCGACGTGACCTATGGTTCCGGCACCATGGCGGCGGCGCTTTCGTCCGCCGAGGCCTCGCGCTGGATCTCGCTCGCGGGCGCTGCGGCGGCGCTTGAACCCGCTGCCTCCAACGGTGACGTCGCAAGGGCCGCCGAGCACGCGGCCGCAAAGCGCGCGGAGGTCCAGATCGAGCAGGTCAAGGTCGACTCGACTGCTGCTACCACGCTCGAGTCGTACTTCAACTTTGGCGCGTACGCGATTATCTCGTCGGTCATCGTGTCGGTGGGGCTGGTGTTCTCGGGCATGAACGAGCCCGAGCGCGTGCGTCGTATGGATGCCGGCCCAATCTCCGAGCGCCGGCGTTCGCTTGCCGTGTTTGCGGCCGCCGCCGTGCTCACCGTCTGCATCTGGTTTGTGTCGAGCATGATGGGCGTCGTGGGCTTTGCCGGCGCGGTCGCCGAGGTCGGCGTGGGCCGTGTGTGCCTGGCGCTGGCGGCGACGTTTGCCCTTGCGTGCACGCCTCTGGCCGTTGGCTTTGCCCTTTCGAGCCTGGGTGCGCGCGAGGAGCTGCTCAACGGCGTGGGCAACCTGCTCGGCATGCTCATGACGTTTTTGGGCGGCGCCTGGATGCCGCTGTCGCTCATGGGCTCGGCCGTGCAGACCGTTGCGCATTTTGTGCCGACGTTTTGGGTGAACGACGCGATCAGCAAGGCGCTCGCCGCGGACCTGACGTCCGCCGTGCTGGGCGACATCGCCTGCGACCTGGGCGTAACGGCACTCTTTGCCGTGGCCATTGCCGCCGCAGGCCTGGCCCTCGCACGCGCTAAATCCCGCGCCTAGCCACCTAGTCATTTAAGAGCGTCCCCAATGACCAGTCTGAAATAAATCCCAAGCCTCGCTCCAAAATAGTTCGCCAAGGTTTACTATTACGCTCATAAAGTAGTATGAGGCTAACAATGGGGGATACCATGGCAACGCAGAAAGCCTACGTCCAGGTTAAGGATCTCAAAAAGCACTATGGCGACGGTGATGCATGCCTGACGGTGCTCGACGGCATCGACACGTCCATCAACCGCGGAGAGATCTGCGTCATGCTGGGACCTTCGGGTTCGGGCAAGTCGACGTTTCTTAACCTAATCGGCGGCCTGGAGGATGCCGACGCCGGCTCTATTCTGGTGGACGGCTGCGACCTCACGGTGCTCAAGCCTACCGACCTGGGCGAGTATCGCCGCCGTGAGCTGGGCTTTGTCTTCCAGTTTTACAACCTGGTGCCCGATCTCACCATCAAGGAAAACATCGAGGTCACGGCACACCTGTCCAAAAAGCCGCTCAATGTCGACGACCTGCTGCGTTCACTGGGCCTCTACGAGCACCGCAACAAGTTCCCGCGCCAGGTCTCGGGCGGCCAACAGCAGCGCTGTGCCATCGGCCGCGCGCTCGTCAAAAACCCGGGCCTGCTGCTGTGCGACGAGCCCACGGGCGCGCTCGACTACAAGACGTCCAAGGAAATCTTGCAGCTCATGGAGGATGTCAACCGCACCTACGGCTGCACCATCATCATTGTCACCCACAATGCCGCCATCGCGCGCATGGCCAATCGCGTGCTGCGCCTGCGCGACGGGCGCATCGTCGAGGATGAGCTCAACGAGTCGCCCGTCGCGGCCGCCGAGCTCGATTCGGTAGGCGGCGCCATGACACCTCTCACAAAAACGTCTCCCCGCGCGAGCTGCGCCGCAATATCGGCAAGTACCTGGGCATCTTTTTGCTTATGTGCGGAAGCATCGCCCTTACCTCGGGCTTTTTGCTCGCAGCGTATTCCATCGGTTGCCTTATCGACGACATGCGCGATGCGTACACGATTGAGGACGGCCGCGTGACCACCTCTTTCGAGGCCACCAAAGACCAGCTCAAGGCAGCCGAGGGTGCAGCCGGCGACGTCGGCGGCGTCACGCTCTACAAGAATTTCTCCATCGACGCCATCATCAAAAAGACCGCCGGCGACGATGGCACCAAGCGCACGCTGCGCACCTACGCACACCGCACCAAGGTCGATATCGCGTCCTACTGTGAGGGCAAGGAGCCCAAGACGGACGATGAGGTGGCCATCGACCGTGTCTTCGCCACCAATAACAACCTGTCCGTGGGCGATAAAGTCGAGCTCGAGGGTCGCACCTACACCATCTGCGGCATCATGACTCAGCCCGATAGCCAGGCGCTGTTCCTCAACAACTCCGACTTTACGGTGAACACCATCACCTATGGCGTGGCCGAGGTCACCGACGCTGGCTTTGCCGCGCTCGAGGACGTCGGCGGCGCGCCCGCCTACACCTACTCCTTTACCTTTACCGATCGCGACCTCTCCACTGCGGACCGCATCGATGCGGAGCAGGATATGGTCGAGGCGCTGACCGATGCCGATGCGCGCGTGGACGATCTGATCGACGCCGATTCGAATCAGGGCATTGGCTATGCGCGCGACGACGTGGACGGCGACTCTATGATGTGGATGACGCTGCTCGACATCATCATCGTGATCATGGCGTTCGTCTTTGTGGTCCTTACCGACGCCACCATCGAGGAGGAGAGCGCCATCATCGGCACGCTGCTCGCCAGCGGCTATCGCCGCCGCGAGATCGTGCTGCACTACCTTGCACTTCCCGCCATCTTGGGCGTGGTCGCGGCGCTTTTGGGCACTGCGCTCGGCGTTGTGTTCTTTACCGAGCCCATGCGCAGCCTCTATTACGGTTCGTACAGCCTGCCGCCCTTCCAGGTGTACTGGAGCTGGGAGATCTTTGTGAAGTGCGCCGTGGTTCCCGCCGCTGCGCTCATCCTCATCACGCTGGTGGGCCTGCTTCGCAAGATGGGCAAGACGCCGTTGCAGTTCCTTCGTCACGAGGCGAGCGGCAAATCGGGCACCAAGCGCGGCCTGCAGCTGCCGGAGCGCATGGGCTTTGTCTCGCGCTTTCGCCTGCGCATCTTCCTGCGCAACCTGGGCAACTTCGCCACGCTCTTCGTGGGCATTGCGTTTGCCTCGCTGCTGCTGCTCTTTGGCCTGGCGATCCTGCCCACGATGACGCACTATGCGGACAACCTGGAGACAAGCCTGGTCGCCGAGCACCAGTACACGCTCAAGGCTCCGCTAGAGCTTGAGGGTACTGCCGAGGAGCGCGGGCAGTGGGCGGCGCTCGAGCGCTTGCAGTCGATTGACGGCGCGCTGCTCTCCGCCGCCCAGGATGCCGATGACGAGCTTGACGACGCGGCCGATGCGGCGCAGACGGCAGCCGATGCCGCGACCGCATCTCCGTCTGCCGAGAGCCTGGCCGCGGCGCAGGACGCGCTCGCCAAGGTCCAGGACAAGAAAGATGCGCTTTATGCGCGCCTCGATGACCTTGCCGATGCCCTCGGCTGCGACCGCGATGAGGCCATCGACCTGATCGACAAGGCCTCTAAGATCGACACCGACAACGACGACATTCACCCGATCAACACGACCGACAACGGCGCGGGCGCAATCGCGCAGGCCGAGAAATATGCCGTTTACCAGCTGCAATACGACCGCGGCGAGGGAAACGGCACAGAGGCCATCTCTGTCTACGGCATTTCATCTCATTCGCGCTATTGGAAAGACCTCAACGTCGGCGACGGGCGCGTCGTCTTTGGCGGCGGTCTGCTCGATAAGTTTGGCTGGAGCGAGGGCCAGAAGGTCGAGCTTCGCGACAAGTACGAGGCTCGGGATTATTCTCTTGAGTACGCGGGTAAGGACTGCATCTGGGGTTCAAAGTCGGACATGAATATCTATATGAGCATCGATGACTTTAACGAGCTGTTCGACAACGATGCCGCCTACTTTAACGGCTATGTGAGCGACGAGAAGCTCGACCTCGACGCGCGCTACTTTGCCGGCGACACCACGCCCGACGACATGCGCGCCGTGGGTGACCAGTTCATCGGCATGATGAGCAAAATGATCGGAATGATGATCGGGCTCGCGGTGTTTATCTTCCTGCTGTTTATGTACCTGCTGACCAAAGCGGTGATCGACCACAGCGCCCGTTCGATCAGCTACATGAAAGTCTTTGGCTATCGCGATAGTGAGATCTCGCATCTGTACATCCGCTCGATCACGCTGTGCGTGGCGGCGTCGCTCGTGCTGAGCCTGCCGGTCATTATTGGCTCGCTCACGGCCATCTTCCGCTCGATGCTGCTCGCCTACAACGGCAATATCGAGATCTACGTGCCCGCTTGGTCCATGGCTGCATGCGTCGGCATTGGCTTTGCGACCTACCTGGTCGTGGCGCTGCTACACACGCGCTCTATCAAGCGCGTCAGCCTGGCCGAAGCCCTCAAGGTGCAGGAGTAGTCATTGGGGACGTTCTTAAACGACTAGTCGTTGGGGACAGTCTTTGCCGGATCGCCGATTCGCCGGCCGGGCGGCAAGCACTCATTTAAGTCTGTCCCCAATGAGTGGCTGTGCTTGACTTCGACCCTACTTTAACGGGTACCATCCTCTATGTCTGTAACGCCATATAGACCGAGGGGATATAACTATGACCGCAACTGCACCCGCAGCACCCGCTAAGGTGTACTTCACCAACCTGCGCACGCATGCTCGCGAGAGCCAGCTCGACAAGCTCAAGCGCCTCATTCGTCGCGCCGGTATCGAGCAGATCGACTTCGAGAATAAGTTCGTCGCCATCAAGATCCACTTTGGCGAGCTGGGCAACCTGAGCTTTTTGCGCCCCAACTACGCCCGCGCCGTCGCGGACGTGGTGAAGGAGCTGGGCGGCAAGCCCTTCCTCACCGACTGCAACACGCTCTATGTGGGCAGCCGCAAAAACGCGCTCGAGCACATCGACACCGCCTACCAGAACGGCTTTACTCCGTACGCCACGGGCTGCCAGGTCATCATCGCCGACGGCCTCAAGGGTACCGACGAGGCACTCGTCCCGGTCGAGGGCGGCGAATACGTGCACGAGGCCAAGATCGGCCAGGCGCTCATGGATGCCGACATCGTGATCAGCCTCACCCACTTTAAGGGCCATGAGCAGGCCGGCTTTGGCGGCGCCATGAAGAACCTGGGCATGGGAGGCGGCAGCCGTGCCGGCAAGATGGAGCAGCATGCCGCCGGCAAGCCGAGCGTCGCGACCGAGCACTGTGTTGGCTGCCGTGCCTGCGAAAAGGTCTGTGCGCACAACGCTATCTCGTTTGACGACACCCGCGAGCGCGAGCTTGCCAACGGTAACACCCGCACGGTCCACGTGGCCGCCATCGACCACGATCGCTGCGTGGGTTGCGGCCGCTGCATCGGCGTGTGCAACCAGGACGCCATCAAGCCCGGCTATGACGCCGCGGCCGACGTGCTCAACTGTAAGATCGCCGAGTACACCAAGGCCGTCGTCGACGGCCGCCCGAGCTTCCACATTTCGCTCGCCATGGACATTAGCCCCAACTGCGACTGCCATCCCGAAAACGCACGCCCATCGTCAACGATATCGGCATGTTCGCGAGCTTCGACCCGGTCGCTATCGATCAGGCCTGCGCCGATGCCGTCATGGCATCCGAGCCGCTGCCCAACACCGAACTCACCGATAGCGCGGCCAAGATGGAGCATAACCACGAGCATCTGGAGGGCGAGCAGGCCAAGGACCCCTTCTGCATCACGCATCCCGACACCGACTGGCGCGCGTGCATCGCGCATGCCGAAAAGATCGGCCTGGGCACGAGCAAGTATGAGCTCATCGAGGTCAAGTAGCACCTGTCTATTGGACATATCAAGCGCTTTTGTAGCGCAACGTTAGCAAAAGCCGCCCGTGAGCACAGCGCTTGCGGGCGGCTTTCCGGAAGTATGCGGCAAATTTCGAGACCGCCGAGCACACGACATTTTTTGGCAACAAAACCCCTGATAAATTGTTGGTAAAACTGCGGTCTGGTCGGCAGTTCCAGATTTTGCCGCATACTTCCGAAAATAGGGGGTTAGATAAATCCCCAGACGCCGCTTTTTCCCTAAAAATTCCTATCGAGGAAGTCGTCGACCGTATTCCAGTAGAGCTCGGGGTCAACTTGCGCGCTCTTGGCGTGGGTGGCGCCGTGGATAGTGAGCTTCTGTTTAACCTTGCTGGCGCACGCGTCGTAGTTTTGGTCGAGCATGCTGTGCGGCACAAAGGTGTCCTGGTCGCCGTGGATAAACAGCATGGGAACCGTCGCGTGTTTGAGTTGCTCCACACTGCTCGCCTTATGAAAGTCGTAGCCCGCGCGCACGTTGCACACCAAGTTTGCTACATCGAGCAAGGGAAAGCTGGGCAGGCCGAACACGTCCTTGAGTTGCAGGGAAAACTCGTCCCAAACACTCGTATAACCACAGTCCTCGATAATGCATTTTACGTTTGCGGGTAGAGATTCCCCCGCGACGTTCATGGCAGTTGCTGCACCCATCGACTCGCCAAAGACCAGGATGCGCGCCTCGGGGTCGGCCGCAACGATCCGCCCAATCCATGCAACGATATCGAGCCGCTCGGGCCAGCCCATGCCGATATAGTCGCCGCCGGAGCGCTCGTGGGCGCGGGCGGCAGGCGCGAGCACGTTCATGCCGCGGTCGTGGAATCGCTTGACGTATCGGGCCATGCCGATGGGCTCGTTGGTATATCCATGCAGGCAGACGGCGTAATCGTGGGTGTTCTCCGAGGCGGCAAAAAACCAAGCGGCGAGCTCGGTTCCGTCATCTGCGGTGAGGCTGCTGCTCTTGCGGTTTTCTTTAAACCATGCCCGCGCCTCGGTGTCCTCGGCATCCGGCTGCTCGCCTTCTTTGTCGTTCTTGCTATTCTGCATCATCTTCATGGTGTACGGCGCTTGGGGATTCAGCGCGAAGTCAAACAGAAAGTTGCCGGCAAATCCGAGCAGCACAACGACAACCACCAGTGCAACGATGCCGGCCATCTTGAGCTTTCGATGGGAACGTGCGTTTTGAGCCATGCGGTATTCTCCTATAAGATGTTAATACGTCAACATTTAATGCAAGCGCATTATGGACGTTCGCCGTTGATGCGTCAACAGGCAAAGAATGGGTAAACAAAGGGTCACGTATGGTGCAAATTTCGCACGTACCTAGACGCTTTGATATAGTGTTGAGAACTCTTTACGTTGGAGGATGTAACCGGCATGTCCGATTCGAGCGACAGTTCTAAGCCGCGACCCAAGACCGCGGCCGTTCCACACTACACGGTGGGCGAGGAGATCATGAACTCCGTCACCCATGGTGTCGGCTGCCTGCTGGGTATCGCGGGCCTGGTACTCCTGATCGTATTTGCTGCCCTGCGCGGCGGAGGCCCGGCCCACATGGCCGCGGCGATTGTCTATGGTGTCAGCATTATCCTCGAATACCTTGCCTCCACGCTCTACCATGCGATTCAGCCCGCTCGCGCCAAGCGCGTGTTTCGCATTATCGACCACAGCTGCATCTACCTGCTCATAGCCGGCAGCTATACGCCGTTTTGTCTCATCACGCTCGCAAACGACGGCGGTCCTATGCTGTTCTTTGCCGTATGGGCCATCGCCATTATCGGCATCGCCCTCGAGTGCTTTATGCGCGAGCGTCAACCGCACTGGGTAAGTGGCCTGGTCTACCTGCTGATGGGCTGGCTCGTTGTCTTTAAGCTGCCCGAACTTGTGGCACTGCTCAACCCCGTGGCGCTTGCCCTGCTCGCCGTCGGCGGCGTGTGCTACACCGCGGGCGTGCCGTTCTATATCGCCAAAAACGTGCGCTATCTGCACAGCGTGTTTCACCTGTGGGTGCTCGCCGGCAGCATCTTCCAGTTCATGGCGGTGATCCTCTTCGTAATCTAGCGACCACGCCAGCGCCCGTGCCCCCGCTCGGTCGCCAGCGCAATTGCCCTATCCGCCATCAACGTTTTACCCTAACGTCCCGAATCTTGGAGGTTCGAGAAACTCCCGATGGACATAACCATCTCCCTTATCACCACCCTCGTTTTGACCCTCATCAACGGCTACTTCTCCATGTCCGAGATGGCGCTCACCACGGCTAAGCGCGCCGTGTTGGAGCACGATGCCGAGGAAGGCGACAAGCGCGCCGAGCGCGCCATTAAGCTGGCCGCCGACTCCGACCAGCTGCTCGCCACCATCCAGGTCGCCATCACGCTCGTGGGCTTCGCCTCGTCCGCCGTCGCCTCGACGAGCCTGTCCGACCCGCTTGCCACGTGGCTCATGAGCTTTGGCATCGCGCCGCTCTCTGCCATCGCGCGCGGCCTGGCGCCGGTCATCATCACCGTCGCCGTCGCCTTCGTGTCCATCGTGGTTGGCGAGCTTGTGCCCAAGCGCATCGGCCTGGCTAATGCCGAAGGCGTATCCAAGCAGGTCGTGGGACCGCTCTCCGTGTTCCAAAAGATCGCCCGCCCGCTCGTGTGGCTGACCGGTGCCTGCTCCGACGGCCTGGCCCGCATCCTGCGCATCAAGAGCGCCGATGACCGCCAAAACGTCTCGGAGGAAGAGATCAAATACATGGTCTCGGAGCAGGACGATCTGCTCGACGAGGAAAAGCGCATGATCCACGAGATCTTCGACCTGGGAGACACCGTTGCCCGCGAGGTCATGGTGCCGCGCGTGGACACCACCATGTGCGAGGACGACGAAACGGTCGCCGACGTGCTGTCCGCCATGCGCCAGACCGGCTTTAGCCGCATCCCCGTCTATCACGAGGATCCCGACAACGTCGCCGGCATCGCGCACATCAAGGACCTGATCCAGCCTTCGCTCGACGGCAAGGGCGACCAGCCCATCGCCGACTTTTTGCGCGACGCCACCTTTGTGCCCGACACCAAGGACATCCTGCCGCTGCTGTCCGAGATGCAGACCTCGCACGACCAGATCGTGGTGGTCGTGGACGAGTACGGCGGCACGGCCGGCATCATCACCATCGAGGACATCGTCGAGGAGATCGTGGGCGAGATCGAGGACGAGTTCGATCCCGACAACAAGTACCTCACGCGCCTTTCGCGCCGCGAGTGGCTCGTCGATGGGCGTTTTTCGTGCGATGACGCGATTGAGCTTGGTTGGCCGCTCGAGGAAAGCGATGATTATGAGACCATCGCCGGCTGGATTTTGGAGCTTTGCGACTCGGTGCCCGACATCGGAGAGGTGTTTGAGGTTGCGGGGTACAAGTTTAAGGTGCAGTCGATGCGTGGCCAGCGCATCTCGCTCATTCGCGTGATCGCTCCGGCCGAAACCGATAAGAAGGATTCCGAGCCCTCGGCAGACGAGCCGACGGCGTCTGGTGCGGGCTCTGCGGACCCGCACGACGGCGACGAGTAGGGTAAGGAAGAGTAGGGGAGAGTTATGGCAGGCCTGTTTAACATCCTTAAGGTCACCGTTAGCGAGGACAAGATCTGCGCGCACGTGCTGGTGAACCCCGGCATGCCGCTCATGACCTCGGAGGACATCGAGGCCACGGCGCGCGTGTATTACCTGGTGCCCGCGATTGCCAAGCATCTGTGCCTGGGCGATTCCGGTCGCGAATTCCAGGACTGCATGGGCCAGACCGAGCTTTGCCATCTGCTGGAGCACGTGACGGTCGAGCTCATGAACGAGACCGGCCTCGCTGGCAGCATTTCGTGCGGCCGCACCCGCGTAAGCGAGCACGATGAGCGTGTCTTTGAGGTCGAGCTTTCGTGTCCCGACGACGCGCTGGCCATCGGCGCGCTGTCTTCGGCGACCTTTATGATGGATTGGGCCTACCTGCATGCCGACCAGCCCGCTCCCGATGTGGACGGTACGGTCGCGGGCCTGCGCAACCTAGTGCTGGGCATGCGTGCCGAGGCCGAGGGCAAGGACCCGCACGAGGCCGTCGCCGCTGCGAACGCCGAGGGCGAGGCCGGGGACGCGACCGAGGACGAGGCGCCTGCCGAGGCTGCCGTCGAGCCTGTCGATGAGGCCCCTGCCGAGGCGGCTTCCGAGCCCGAGCCCGCGGAGCCCCAGGGCGTCCCGAGCTTTGATGACGAGCCACAGGAGGCAATCGATACCGAGGGCGCGACCGCCGAGAGCCACGAGGCCCCCGCTGCCGTCTACGGTGGCGCGGCGACGGCTCCGGTGGCCCCCGCGCGCGAGGGAGCGCTGCCGCTCGTTGACGGCGCCGGCGAGGACCCGGGCGCTACAGTGGCCATGCCTGCCATGCCGCAGGAGTAGGCTCACCCGCTTATCACCATCATGTACCTGCGCCTTTACCGTACGCAGATGAGCAAGACGGCAAGCGCTGTGCTGCGGGTATAATGGACAGCATTCAAACGGTGGGCACCGACGTGCCCGCAGGAGAGGAATGATCATGGGTAAGACTTTCAGCTTTGTCTCCGGCGCACTTTTTGGTGCTGCTGCTGGCGCTATTATCGGCGTTGCTCTGGCCCCGCGCTCGGGCGCCGAAACCCGCGCCATGGCTGCCGATATCGCCAACGACGCCTGGGACAATATGCGCGACACCTACGAGCACGGCGCCGAGGAGGCCCGTGCTGCGGTGAATGACTTTGGCCCGATGGTCGACGCCAAGACCGACGACCTGCGCGCCAAGGTCGACCTGGCCCGCGAGCGCATGGACCAGCTGCGCGAGCAGCTCAACGACGCCATATCGGGCGGTAACGTGACGCCCGCCGCCGATGTCGTGGTCGAGAACGCCGTCGAGGCCGACGCCGAGGCCGCGGAGCCTTCGACCGAGGCATAATGCGCGCCGGGGATTTTGTCGGCGCCAAGATCTATCGCAAGCCTACCGAGGATAAGCGCACCAAAAAGACGGCACGCCGCGCAGCCCTAAAAAGCTCGGCAAGATTCACTTTCCGGTCTTTACCCCGGGCGGTACGCGCGTGGTGGGCTTTATGGTGCGCCAGTCCGATATCGCGGGCATGATCGAGCGCCCCGACCGATTTGTGGCGCTCGATGCCATTGGCGTCTACGAGGGCGCCATCGCGGTTGACGACGTCAAGGGCACCTACGATGCCGCTGCGGCCAAGCGCCTCGACATCAACCTGGACGATTGCATTATCTGGGTTGGCATGGACGTGCGCACGGAGTCGGGCGATGTCGTGGGCTATTGCTCGGATGTGGAGTTCAAGCCGCGTTCGGGCATCGTGCAGACGTTCTACGTGACCGCCGGCACTGCCTCGAGTGTGCTGGTGGGCGACACGCAGATGCCGCCGACGATGCTGCGCGGCTATGCGGACGGCGCGATGATCGTTTCGGACGAGGTCAAGTCGCTCGGGTATTCGGGCGGCGCCGCCGCAAAGGCTGCCGAGGCAAGCGTCGTGGTGGGCGATAAGGTCAAGAAGGGCGCTAAGGTGCTCGATGACAAGGGTTCGGTCGCCGTGGACAAGGGCAGTCGCGCGCTGGGCAAGCAGCTCGGCAAGACGCGCGGTATGTTCAAGGCCTTTAAGGACGAATATCAAAAGGCGAGCGGGGCTCGTCAAAAGCTAGCAAATAGCGACGTACCAATTGATGGGAGGCAAGCCGGAGACCTGTTGCTCCGGCTTGCTGCGTTTATGGGGGAGGGCACATGCGCCAAAACGGATCTAACTTAAACGGGCGCTCGGGTGCGCGTCCGACGGCGCGCCGCGACCTGGGGCAGCTGCCCAGCGGTCAGCGCCGTCGCCGCCGTAAGCCCGGCGCGATGTACCTCAACCATAGCCGCGGGTTTAGCGACCGCAGCGCGCGCATCGGCAACGGGCGCTCGCCGCGCCGACCGTCCCGTCTGCCCTATGCGCTCATTGCCGTGGGCTGTGCGCTCGTGCTGTTTATCGCTGCCGTCGTGGGCTACGTCAACCGCAGCGTGGACGTGGAACTCAACGGGCAAAAGACCGCGGTGCGCGTGGGCTCTACGCTGCAGAATCTCATCGACGACCAGGAGTTGACCGATACCTACGACGCAGGCGACCTGCTGGCCGTCGATGACAGCGTGCTCAAGCGCCATGGCGGCGAAAAGCTGTCGGTTAAGGTGGACGGCAAGCGCATAAAACAGGGCAAGTGGAAAAGCCGCGAGCTTACGGGCGGCGAGAAGGTGACGGTCAAAGACGGCCGCGACACGTATGAGAAGCATGAGGTCCAGGCGACGGTTATCGAGCCCAAGCTCAAGGTCGAGGGCACGGGTGCTATCGAGTACGTCAAGACGTGGGGCATCCAAGGTCGCTCCGAGGTGTGGGTCGGCGAGCAGTCGGGTAAGACGCAGGACCGCGGCGAGGTCGTGCCCGCCACCGATTGCGTGGTCGAGTGCGCGAGCGTGGCGCCCAAGGGCAACGAAAAGTACGTGGCGCTGACGTTTGATGAGGGCCCGAGCGGAGCGACCAAGCAGATCTTGCAGGTGCTCAAGGAAGAGGGCGTCACCGCGACGTTCTTCCTGTCGGGCGATGCGGCCGAGGCCTCGCCCGCCACGGCCAAGGCGATTGTCGATGCCGGCTGCGAGGTCGGCTCCAACAGTTACAGCGACGAATCGCTCAAGGGCAAGGATCGCGATGCGGTGCGCGAACAGGTTTCGAAGGGCACCGAGGCGATCAAGTCCGCGACCGGAACGTCGACGATGCTTTTGCGTGCTCCCTACGCAGCCTTTGACGAGCAAAACTGGATTGATGCGATGGACCTTGTGTCTGCCGTGGTCTCGTGGAATATCGATTCGGGCGACTGGCTGCTCAACGGTGCCGACGAGCAGGTCTCGACGGTGCTCGATTCGGTGACGCCGGGCAACATTGTGTTGCTGACCGATAACGATGAATGCGCCGAGCAGACGCTCGAGGCGCTGCCGCAGATTATCGACGGGCTTATTGCCGACGGCTACAAAATCGTGACATTGAGCGATCTGGTCAAGACGGATACATCGCTGAGCAAAAAGCTCACCTCGCTGACGAAGGCCGCCATGCCCAAAAACGCCGTGTTCCCCCAGCTCGCCGAAGATGACGACACCACAGACTAGTCATGTAAGAACGTCCCCAATGACTATGTCACGGTTGCGTCAGCGTTTGGTATGCCTGCGATGTTTGGAGCATAAATTTGGCGCCACGGCGCGATGCTGATGCTATAGTTACTGCGGATAACAAGGGTCAAGAGAAAGGTTGCAGGTGAAATCCAAACCTCGACCATACAGTCGATGACCCCATGCAGGTGCTTCTTGCGCATGTACGGGGTGTGAGCGCCGAGCGGCGTGCCGCCCGCGCATGCGTATACATATCTAATAGTCCACGGACGGCGTGCCGGCATGGCCGCAGTTCGAAGGGATAATGATGGGGAGCACCAGTGAATTATCTGAGTGAGATGCTCAAACTGCCGGTCTTGGACGTCGATGGCGAAAAGCTCGGCGTTGTGAATGATTTTGGCATTGCTACCGGCGAAGTTTTTCCGCACGTGACGTCGCTCGCGTTCCGCGGACCCGGCAAGACGCCGTTTATGATCAGCTGGCGCAAATGGGTCGACCGTATCGACGAGACGGGCGTACACCTTAAGTCGCCGGCCACCGAAATCCGGTTTTTCGTACCTGCAGCCGACCGAACTCTTGCTCGCGCGCGACGTGCTCAACAAGCAGATTGTCGACACGCAGGGCATGAAGGTCGTGCGCGTAAACGACATCAAGTTTTCCATGTCGGGCGAAAATCAGCTGCGTCTGCTGGGTGCCGAAGTTGGCGCCCGTGGTCTGCTGCGCGCGATCAGCCCCGCCCTCGAGCATGTCGTCGAGAGCTTTATGAAGCACCTGGGCAAACCGCTCGGCGAGGACATCATCGCCTGGTCCTACATGGACCTGCTCGACCGTTCGACTAAGAACATCCAGCTTTCGGTGTCGCACAAGACGCTCGGCGAGCTGCACCCTGCTGACATCGCCGACATTATCGAGCAGCTCGACCCGCGCCTGCGTGCGCAGGTGTTCGCGCAGCTCGACACCGCCCAGGCCGCCGAGGCCATCTCGGAGTTCGATGACGACGAACTTATGACCGAGATGCTCGAGGGCCTGTCCGACACCGATGCATCGTCGATGCTGGCCATGATGGATCCGGACGACGCCGCTGACCTGATCGACGAACTCGATTACGAGAAGGCCGAGAAGCTTCTGCGCCTGATGGGCGTTCAGGAGGAGAAGGCGATTCGTAACCTGTTGGGCTATGAGGACAACACTGCCGGTCGCATCATGACCTCGGAGTTTGTCTCCCTGCCCGCCACGGCGACGGTCGGTGACGCCATCGAGGCGATCCGCAAGCTCGACGAGGACTTCGAGAGCGTCTACTACGTCTATACCGAGGACCCGAGCGGTATGCTCACCGGCGTGCTCTCGCTGCGCACGCTCATCGTGGCCGACCGCGACGCCACGCTGGGCCAGCTGGCCTATCGCGACCTGGTTTATGTGTCGCCCGACGATGACCAGGAAGACGTAACGGACGAGATGACCAAGTACGACCTGGTCGCCATCCCCGTTTGCGACGAGAACCGTCACATCTTGGGTATCGTGACCTTTGACGACGCCATGGACGTTATCGCCGAGGAACACCAGGAGGACCTGCAGATCGCAGGTGTCGGCTCGGGCGACAGCGCGTCCGACGACTCGACGAATGTGCTCAGCTGGTTTGTGCATCGCCAGTACTGGGTTGTCGTGTGGGGCATTGCCTCGTGCATCATGGCAACAGCGCTGGGGACGGCGCTGGGCTCCGCGCATCTGGTGGTGTTCCCCATGTGCGCCATGCCGCTCGTGCTGCTGGCTGCCTCGCGTATGGTGTCGTTCGTCAAGAACTACTTCCTGGAGTACGACGGCCATGACGATGAGCCCAAGCCGTATCTGGGATTTTTCTTCCAGAGTACGGGCATGGGCTTGATTCTGTCGCTCGTGACCTACCTGTGCGCCCAGCTGGTGCGCACCGCCGCATTCCCCGACGCGCCCATGTTTGAGGAGCAGCTCTTTACCGGCTGCTTTAACATCGCGGCCATCGTCTGTCTGGTCGGCAACATGAGCGCCGTGATTTACCTGATGGTGCTGTTCTGGCGTGACGAGCACGACCTCAATACGTCGGGTACCGCCATGAACGTCATTGCCGTCATGATCTCATGCGTGGCGTACTGCATCGCCGCGGTGCTGCTCACCATGTCGGTCATGGGTTAGGTGGTCGCGTGCAAAACACGAAGCAAAAGTCGGGCACCAAGCAAAAGCTGACCATCGCGGCCATCTTTGGCGCCATGGGCCCTGGCCTTCTGGCGGCGCTTTCGGGCAATGACGCCGGCGGCATCGCCACGTATTCCAGTGCCGGTGCCAGCTATGGCTACAAGATGCTGTGGATGCTTCCCGTCATGACCGTGCTGCTCATCGTGACGCAGGAGACTGCGGCGCGCTGCGGCTGCGTGACGGGCAAGGGCTTGGCGTCGCTCATCCGCGAGCGCTTTGGCGTGCGCAGGAGCGTGCTGGCCATGGCGGCGCTGCTGATCGCCAACACGGCCGTGACCATTTCGGAGTTTGCGGGTATCGCGAGCGGTCTTGCCCTCTTTGGCGTGCCGGCGAGCATCTCGGTGCCGCTCGTGGCGCTGCTGGTTTGGATGCTTACCATGTCGGGCAGCTTCCAGCGCATCGAGAAGATTCTGCTGCTGGTGAGCTGCGTGTTTGTGACCTACATCGTCGCTGCATTTATGGCTGGTCCCAGCTGGGGCGAGGTGGCGGTCGACCTGGTTGTGCCCAACATCCAAAACGACCCCAGCTACGTGTCGCTTGTGGTCGCAACGATCGGCACCACCATCGCGCCGTGGATGATCTTCTTGGCGCAGAACAACGTGGTCGATAAGAATGCGGGTGAGGACGATATCGTGCTGCAGCGCATTGATACCGTGAGCGGCTCGATCGCCGCCGATGTCATTGCCGGCTTTATTATCATAACGACCGGTACGGTACTGTTCCCCGCGGGCATTCAGATCAGCGATGCTGCCGACGCCGCCCGCGCATTGGAGCCCATCGCGGGCCAGTGGTCCACGGTGCTGTTTGCCTCGGGTCTGGTCGCGGCGAGCTTCTTGGCCGCCTGCGTGCTGCCAGGCGTTACGTCCAGCGCTATCTGCGAGGCATTTGGCTGGGAGCGCGGTGCCGATCGCAGCTGGGACGAGGCCCCGGTCTACCGCGGCATTATTACGGCCATCATTGGCATTTCTGCCGTGCTGGTGCTCATGCCCGGCGTCGACCTGTTCCAGATTATGATGACCTCGCAGGTCATCAACGGCGTGCTTTTGCCTGTGGTCCTGGTGTTCCAGGTGCTTATTGCCGCCGATCGACACATTATGGGCGCCAACCGCAACGGCCGCGTGTGGAATGTGCTCACCTGGGCGACTATCGGTGTGATTACGGTGCTGACGGTCGTCATGTTTGTTCTGCAGGCGATGGGCTACAGCGCGTAGCGCTTCTTTTGGATTCTTAACAGGCCGCCGCCATGGGCTGCGGCCTGTTTTTTGCCCACGGCCTCTCGGAGTCGGCTCGAAAAGAGCGATTTTGGGTTGTTTGCTGCGGGTGGAAGCAGATTTGGCTGCGCGTTACTTGTCGGTGCCTAACTTGTGCGGTTTGTAGGCGAGGGCGCTGACGAGTGCATCGGCAGCGGATTTGACAGCCGCCGGCTGCGGATCGTTAACGTGATCCTCGGGATGCACGGGCAGGTCCTTCTTGACGGCATCGTGGATGAGCTTAAGGTACTCGGTCACACCCGCGTTCGAGAGGTGCGTGCCATCGCCATCGAACAGATCATTGCGGTTGGCACTATATCCGTACCAGTCGATAACGCGTACATTTTTGTAGCGCGTGGCGGCGTTGGCGATAGCCTGGTTCGTGGACCCGACCCACGGCTGCGGGCTACGCGTGTTTACAAATACGACAATACGCTGCTCGCCGGCGTCGGCCATGATCGCATCGACCTGGGCGTCCGTTACCAAACCGTTGGTGCCCAGGGCAAAGACCACGATCTTGCCGGCAAGGTTCTGCTGGATATAGCCCTCAAATGTCGCGCGGCCCGCATCAAACTGGCGCCCCTTTTCGGCATCGATATGGCTGTGCGGGAACACACCGTCAAAGGAATCAACGGCGCGCAGCGACACGGAGTCACCGATCATCAACAGGTCGTAGGAGCCATCGGGGAAGCCGTCGTTGTCCTTGTCGGTGTCGTCGGCCGCCTGCTGGTCGGTGGGCGCGGTGTTTTTGGCTTCCTTGTTCAGAACTTCTGCGCCCTCGCCGCTCAGTGCAGACGTTTCGGGCACAAAGATCAGGCCGCCCAGTGCAACGACCAACACGACAGTGCAGGCTGCGCAGACAGGGACGTGCGCGCGTGCCCAGTTGGCGGGCGTGGTGGTGCCATCGCGGAATTCGGCGACAGTGCGGCCGAAGGCGCCCTTCCTAAACGGCGTTTCGATAAAGCGATAGGAGCACTCGGCTACGGCGACCACCACAAGTACCTGCAAGATGTACTGCCACCAGGGCGTATCGCTGATGTTGGCGACCGGGTTCATAAGCAGCAGCAGCGGATAGTGCCACAGATAGATACTGTACGAGCGCTTGCCAACCCACACGAGCGGCTCGGCGGACAGCGCGCGGGCAACCATTCCCTGGGGCTGCACGCAGGCCGCGATGACCATGAGCGTGAGGATGGAGCATAACAGCGTGCCGCCGCGATACTGAAACGCGGTGTAGCCGTTGGTGAACGCGACCATGGCGGCAAGGCCAACCAGACCCACGACGCCCAACACATCGATGGATGTGGGCGAGGACCAAAAGCGCACGAGGGCGCTCGGCTGTGCCGGGGCGGTATCGGCTGATTCGTCGACCTTCTTGCCAGGCTTGCCCTCGGCGTTCTTGCCGTGCTTGGCGGCGCCAGCCAGGCGATTGAGTCCCAAACGATGAGCGAGACGCACCGGCGCCAGGTCGCGATCGGGGATAAAGGCCATCCAGGCACCCAGCAGCAGCGAGAACGCGCGGGTGTCGGTGCCGTAGTACACGCGGCTGGGGTCGGCGGCAGGGTTGTAAAGCACCATCATGGCGAGGGCAGATACCGCGGCAAGCCCCAGAACCACGCGGCGCGTGTTGGGCTTGCTCACATGCATGGATACCATGGCAAACAGCAGTGGCGGCCAAATCAGGTAGAACTGTTCCTCGATGGCAAGCGACCAAAAGTGCGTGAGCGGCGAGGGGTCGCCCAGAGCATTGAAGTACGAGACGTTTTGGGCAATCTGCCACCAGTTGTTGAAGAACAACAGCGACGGCAGGATGTCGGGGCGCATCTTGGTGAGCATCACGTGGTTAAAGATGGTGCACAGCGCGCAGGTCACGAACACTACCGTTACCACGGCGGGGACCAGGCGACGGATGCGGCGAATCCAGAAGCTCTTAAGGTCGATGCGGCCGGTCTTAGCGACTTCGTTGAGCAGCAAGCGCGTGATCAGATAGCCCGAAAAGCACAAAGAAGATCGTGACGCCGAGCAGGCCGCCCTGAGCCCACGTGAAGTTGAGGTGATAGAGCACCACTGCGACGACGGCAAGCGTGCGCAGGCCGTCGAGGGCGGGGATATAGCGAGATTTGGGGCGCGTGGGCGCCTGTTCTTTTGCGGTGCTGTTGGTGCGGTCACCCTTGTTGGCGGGCACGCGATGAGAGCCTGCGGCGCGGCGCGGCTCGGTGGCTTGTCGGTTAGCGCGCGAACGTTCGTGTGGCGCTCGATGATCGCTCGCGTGGCGTGAGCTGCGCGAGCTCGATCGCGGGAATTGTTCCATAAAACTTCATCCAATGACGAGAATAATCAGCACGCCTTCATTGTAGCCGCCTGCTCCTGTGAATGCTTGCTGCCGGCGCAAGCTCAAGCGCGCGTCCACATCAAAGTGAACTAAAGTTATAGAGGCGCGAGAGCGCACGATTGACGGCCAACAGCGGGCGCAGAGCCCGCGGACGAGGAGGTTTCCATGGCAGATTGCGGCATCGTTGCGGTGTTCGGCAGCATGAACATGGACCTTTCGGTGGCGTGCGAGCGCATGCCGCGTGCGGGCGAGACCGTCGGCGGCAGCGGATTTATCACCAACGCCGGCGGTAAGGGCGCCAACCAGGCCGTGGCAGCTGCGCACATGGGCGCGCGCACGTGCATGATCGGCGCGGTCGGGCGCGATGCGTTTGGCACGTCGCTCGTGGCGGGGCTCCAAGATGCTGACGTGGACTGTGACTTTGTGGCGCGTCGCGATGATGTGGAGACGGGAACGGCGACCATCATTCGCTGTGAGGGCGACAACCGCATCGTGCTGTCGCCGGGCGCCAATCATGCGCTTGCGGGCGAGGACGTTGCCCGCGCGCTGAGACGTCTGGTGGCCGATGAGCTCGACGGCGACGCCAGCGAGATTGCCCCGGCTGCCGGAAGCGTCTTTATCGCCCAGGGCGAATGTGACCTTGCGGTGACTGCCGAGGCGCTTGTTTGCGCTCACGAGCTGGGGTTCTATACGGTCTTTAATCCAGCGCCTGCCTGTGAGTTGCCTGCGGAGGTCTGGTCTGCAGTCGACCTGGTCTGCCCCAACGAGACCGAGTGCCAGGTGCTGACGGGCATCTTGCCCGCGGATGATGCGAGCTGTGTCGCGGCGCTCAATGCCCTGCTCGCCAAGGGTGCCGGAGCTGCGGTCATCACGTTGGGCGGCGCCGGGTCGGTTACGCTTGGCGATGACGGCGAGCCGCTGCGCATGCCGGCGCTTTCGAGCGCGGTGGTTGATACGACGGCCGCGGGCGATACATTTATCGGTGCGCTTGCTGCAGCTCGTCTGGAGGGCCTGCCGCTTTTTGAGTGCATGGCGGCGGGCGCACGCGCCGCGGCGGTGACGGTGTCGCGCTTGGGCGCACAGCAGTCGATTCCCACGCGTGCCGAAGTTGAGCGCGTGTTTGATTTAGACGATTTGGTACAAGACGGAGAAGCGGAGTAGAACAATGGCAATTAAGAAGCTGATCCTTGATCTGGATATGGGCGTGGACGATGCGATGGCGCTTGCCTATGCCATCGCGAGCCCCGAGGTCGAGCTCGTGGGCATTACCACGTGCTTTGGCAACGTGCGCATCGACCAGTCGGCGCATAACTGCCTGGCGGTGCTTGACCTGTTGGGTCGTCCCGAGGTGCCGGTGTACCTGGGTGCCGACCGTCCTCTGCAGGCGACTGAGCCCTATACGCCGCCGGCGTCCACCGCGCTCATTCACGGTAAGAACGGCATCGGCGGCGCGAGCGTGCCGGCGTCGCCCTACGAGCCGGTGGGGGCGACGTCTGCCGACGGTAACGCTGCGGTCGATTATCTGATCGATGCCGCGCGCACCTATGGTCCCGATCTGGTCTACGTAGCGACCGGCCCGCTCTCCAACCTGGCGCTCGCCCTGGAGCGCGATGCGGCAGCGGTGATGTCTATCGGCCGCGTGGTGGTTATGGGCGGCGCCCTGACCGTGCCCAGCAACGTGAGTGCGGGCGCCGAGGCCAACATGGCAAGTGATCCCGAGGCGGCCGACGCCGCGCTGCGTTCGGGCCGCAAACTCACTATGGTGGGTTTGGATGTGACGCATCGCGTGGTGCTCACGCGTCGCGACATTGCCGGCTGGACGGGCTCGGGCACCATGGCGGGCTGCGCATTTGCGAGCATGGTCGAGCACTACATTGGCTCGTACGAGATGAACGCCCCCTACCTTGGTGGCTGCGCGCTGCACGATCCGCTTGCCGTCGCCGTGGCGATTGACCCCACGCTCGTGGGCGCGCTCGGCTGTAACCTGCGCGTCGACCTGCTCGGCGAGTATCGCGGCCGCACCATCTGCGATGAGCGCCGTGTGGCCGACCCCGACAAGAGCGCGCTTGTGGCGCTGACTGTTGACGCTCCGCGCTTCCTGTCCGAGTTCAAGACGCGCATGGCCCGTGTCCTTGGCTAAGTTGTCTTTTTGGATGGGGCTTTTTTGACTGGTATGATTGGTGCGACCATTCGAACCAGCTAAAAGAGTCCTGTCCCAAATTGACTACCGAGAGGATCTGCCATGGAGCGCATCGCGAGCTTTTCCGTTGATCATCTGCTGCTTGAGCCCGGCGTTTATGTGAGCCGCATCGACCGCGATCCGGCGACCGGTGCTGCCGTCACCACGTTTGACCTGCGCCTGACCACGCCCAACAAGGAGCCGGTCATGAACACGGCCGAGTGCCACACCATCGAGCACCTGGGCGCGACGTTCCTTCGCAACCATGCCGAGTGGTCGAGCCGCATTGTCTACTTTGGCCCCATGGGCTGCCGCACGGGCTTTTACCTCGTCGTGTTTGGCGAGCTGACGAGCGAGGAGATCTTGCCGCTCGTGCGCGAGCTGTTTGAGTTTGTCGCCGACTTCGAGGGCGATGTCCCCGGTGCCGCTCCCGAGGAGTGCGGCAACTACCTGGACCAGAACCTTCCCATGGCTAACTGGCTCGCGCGCCGCTACCTCGACCGCGATCTGGCCGATATCGACGAGAAGCACCTGCATTATCAGCAGGCGTAAGGGCTTTATCGCCTAAAACGTGCGCATTGGGCGCCTTCGCTTATGCGGGGCGCCTTTTGTTGAGTAGTCGGGACGAGCGTTCAAAATCGCTCATGTTTGTTCTAGAATGTTCATACTGTCACATAAACGAACAGGAGTGAACATGCATATCTATTCTGTCGAGGATTCCGAGTTCAAGTCCTATGGCAACGTTTGGGATAACGTTCCGTCCGAGCTCACGTCGCCTGTGCTCGAGGCGCTTTCTGCCACGCCCATTCCCGAGGGCAGCAAGTACGTAGCAAGTGCGCCGGAGCTCGAGGGCGTCAAGGATGCCGATAAGCTGGGCTTTCTCATGTACGGTGGCCGTCCCTTCCAGTTCGGCTGGTGCAACGGCCACAACACGCGTCTCAACTGCCTGGAGTATCATCGTGCCAGCGAGTTCAACTTGGGCGCGCGCGACTTTATCCTGCTCGTGGCGCATCGTTGGGAGATCGAGGACGGCAAGCTCGACACCGCGTGCGTCAAGGCGTTCCGCGTGCCGGCCGGCAAGGTCGTCGAGGTTTTCAACACCACGCTTCACTACACGCCGTGCATGGTCGACGACGGCGGCTTCCAGGTGATGGTGGCGCTGCCCGCCGGCACCAACGGTCCGCGTCCCGAGGCCGCAACCGACATGCCTGCCGCCGGTGACAGCTACTGCTATTGGAAGGCTGACAAGTGGGTTCTCTGCCATGCTGACAGCCCCAAAGCTGCCGAGGGCGGCTACGTAGGCCTCACCGGAAAGAACCTCGACATCGCCTGCGACTAGAATCTTCTGTCTCGATTTGTAACATCTAACGGGCTAAATCGTCTCTACCTGTTACAGATCGAGACAAACCGTAGAGGGCCGCCCGAAAATCTCGATCTGTAACACCAGGCCCGATTTTGGCGGTCTAGATGTTACAGATCGAGACAAACCGGGCCCAAGCCGCCACAAAGGTGCCTGTCCCCTTTGTGGTGGATTGGGCAGGCGGGTATCAAAAAGTGTCAGACGGGGCGGTTGCCGGGCGCCTGCACGCGAAAAGAAGTATCGGCCTGCGCCGTTGCCGTTGAGCGGCGCGTTGTTTGCAGGGATACTGAGCCTATGACAACAGCGTGCGAAAGGATTGATGCATGGCTTTCCGTAAAGACTTCCTGTGGGGCGGCGCGACGGCTGCCAACCAGTGCGAGGGCGCCTACAACGTGGACGGCCGCGGCCTTGCCAACGTGGACGTGGCTCCGCACGGCCCCGAGCGCTATGCGGTGGTCTCCGGCCAGCGCAAGATGCTCGACTTCGAGGACGGCTATTACTATCCCGCGCAGACCGGCATCGATTTCTATCACCACTACAAGGAGGACATTGCTCTCTTTGCCGAGATGGGCTTTAAGACCTTCCGCATGAGCCTGGCGTGGACCCGCATCTTCCCCGAACGGTGACGAGACTGAGCCCAACGAGGCCGGCTTGGCCTTCTACGAGGACGTGTTCCGCGAGTGCCAGGCGCACGGCATCGAGCCGCTCGTGACCATCACGCACTTCGACTGCCCGATTCACCTCATCAAGGAGTACGGCGGCTGGCGCAACCGCAAGCTCATCGACTTCTACAAGAACCTCGCGACCACGATCTTTACCCGCTACAAGGGTCTGGTGAAGTACTGGCTCACCTTTAACGAGATCAATATGATCCTGCACCTGCCGTTTATGGGTGCCGGTCTGGTCTTTGAGGAGGGCGAGAACAAGGAGGCCGTCGAGTACCTGGCCGCCCACAACGAGCTCGTCGCCAGCGCTTGGGCAACCAAGATCGCTCACGAGATCGACCCCGAGATCAAGATCGGCTGTATGCTCGCCGCAGGTAGCTACTACCCCTACAGCTGCCGTCCGGGCGACGTGCGCCAAGCGCAGATTGACAACCAGAGCAACTATTTCTTCGTCGACGTCCAGAGCCGCGGCTACTACCCGGCCTATGCCGTCAAGAAGCTCGAGCGTCTGGGCATCGATGTGGGCATGACGGACGAGGACCGCGAGATCCTGGCCGCCAACACCGTCGACTTCATCAGCTTTAGCTACTACAGCACCCGCTGCTCTGCCGGTGCCGATAACCCCGATGTCGAGCGCACCCAGGGCAACGCCTTCGCCGGCGCCAAGAATCCCTATCTGCAGGAGAGCCAGTGGGGCTGGGCCATCGATCCGCTGGGCTTCCGCATCACCCTTAACGACCTGTACGACCGTTATCAGAAGCCGCTGTTTGTGGTCGAGAACGGTCTGGGCGCCAAGGATGTTGTCGAGGAGGGTGGCTCCATCAACGACGACTACCGTATCGACTACCTGCGCCAGCATATTGCCGCGATGCGTGATGCTGTGACCGAGGACGGCGTTGACCTGCTGGGGTACACCACCTGGGGCCCGATTGACCTGGTGAGCGCCGGCACGGGCGAGATGTCCAAGCGCTACGGCTTTATCTACGTGGACCGCGACGACGCAGGCAACGGCACCCTCAAGCGCTCCAAAAAGAAGAGCTTCGACTGGTACAAGCACGTCATTGAGACGAATGGTGAGGACCTGTCCTAAGGAAGCTGAGACACTCAACTTCAGAGTCTCCTAATCAAGGCGCCCGGCGAGCAGTTAATGCTCACCGGGCGCCTTGCCGTCTGCGGATTTTGGGACATGCGGCCCGCTTTTTCGGCCGGGACTGCGGACAAAAAGTTGGACCATCAGGTCCGGTTTGGAGTCCGCATGACATACAGTAGAGCCGTAGTGGAGAGGGCCGGGGAGCTACGCCGCTCCGGGCTCTCGTGCAGGGAGATAGCCCGGGAGCTCGACGGGCCGAGCAAGAGCGCCGTCGCGCGCTGGACGAGGGCCGGGGCCGCGGGCGGAACCGTCGGGAGGGCGGTCGCGAAGATGGATCTGCCGAAGGTCGTCGGGGACGGTCCGGTGTACCCCGACATCGACCCGGAC
>ENA-OQKL01000082-OQKL01000082.1-human-gut-metagenome-genome-assembly--contig:-NODE-82-length-32034-cov-4.182750_pt1 | contig 32034 bp, 33 predicted proteins | sample MGYA00242779_ERZ504800 | MGnify/ENA primary metagenome ERZ504800 (study PRJEB26092, sample SAMD00036410) | human gut metagenome | host: Homo sapiens | study: EMG produced TPA metagenomics assembly of... | reverse complement strand
GGATAGTTAAAAGTCTTAATGTCAAGTGTATCATTGTCGGAGATGATTTCCGTTTCGGGCACAACAGGGCAGGAGACCATCGGCTGCTTTCTGCGATGGCAGGAGAGCTTGGATACGAGCTTATTGTGGTGGACAAGATAAAGGATGGAGACAGGGATATAAGCAGTACCTATATCCGTGAGGAGATTGCGGCTGGACATATTAAAAAGGCGAATGAACTGCTGGGTTATCCATTTTTTATAAAAGGAAGGGTAGTGCATGGCAGAGCGTTAGGCAGGACTATTGGCATTCCGACAGTCAACCTTTCAGTGCCGCACGATAAGCTGCTTCCACCAAAGGGAGTGTATATGTCAAGAGTTCTTGTCAGGGACAACTGGTACCTTGGTGTAACTAATATAGGATGCAAGCCTACTATAGAGGGCAAAAATCCAATCGGTGCAGAGACATATATCATAGATTTTGGGCAGGATGTTTACGGACAGGATATCATGGTAGAGCTTCATAAGTTCGTAAGACCTGAGATGAAGTTTGATTCAATAGAAGCGTTAAAGAGCCAGATGAGCGCAGATATCAATTTTACAATCAATTATGCAGGCAGTCACACATTTTAGTGTGACTGTTTTTTTGCTAAATAGCCCAAAATAACGAAAAAATAACAAATATTACAGAATTGTTACAAAGAAATATTGACATTTTAACAATTTATGATATACTCGTAACCGTGGATTATCGATAGCATGAATCGGAGGCTATATGAAAAACAAGTTAAAATTAGGACAGGCAGCAGGCGTTGTAGCGTTTGCTATTATTATAGGAGCGGTATCTATGAGCTCAAGCAGCACGGTGGATGCCAGGACAACAAAGGCAGAGGCAAATAAAAACAGATCAGTGAATGCGGGTGTTGCACTTAATCTGACAGATGCGGCAGATGCCACAGAGCTTCTCACAGCAGGGGTTACATCGGCTCTTACTTATTATGGAGCTGACGTATCGGTAGCGCAAAACGACAGCAATGTTGTTACTGCATCTGCTCAGGGTGCACAGGCTGGCGATACTGCACAGGAGACAGAACAGGCAAATGAGGCATCCCAGACACCGACAGCCGCACAGACCTGTGGTTACACAAATCTTGGTATGTCAGTTATCAGCAGCGGAAACTTAAATATCAGACAGGAGGCTTCGACAGACAGTGAAGTGGTAGGTATCCTTACCAATCACAATGCCTGTGAGCTTCTTGAGGATGCCGGAGACTGGTACAAGGTTACATCAGGCAAAGTGACAGGATATGTAAGCAAGCAGTATCTTGTGACAGGAGATGAGGCAGAGTCTATTGCAGAACAGGAGATTAAAACTGTTGCCACTGTAAATACTGAAACACTGAATGTGCGTGCAGAGAAGTCAACAGAGGCTGCGGTGCTTTCACAGGTTGGAAATTCAGAGGCATTTACAGTCAATTCTGTCGCTGACGGCTGGGTTGAGATAAGTGTGGATGATTCGGTAGGATATATATCACAGGATTATGTGACACTGGCACAGGCACTTCCTACAGCAAAGACTATAGAGCAGGTGAAGTATGGTGACGGCGTATCAGATGTAAGGGCATCTGTTGTATCGTATGCGTTACAGTTTGTCGGAAACAGATATGTGTGGGGTGGTACAAGCCTTGAGAATGGAATTGACTGCTCAGGTTTTACAATGAGAATACTTGGAAAGTATGGAGTTTCGTTACCGCATTCATCAAAAGCACAGCCTTCATGTGGCACAAAAATCAGCGCATCTGATGCAAAGCCGGGAGATTTATTCTTCTACGGAAGTGGAAGCAGCATCTCACATGTTGCAATTTATATCGGAAACGGACAGATTGTACATGCCAGCAACAAGCGTGATGGAATCAAGGTTTCAAATGCATTTTACAGAAGTCCGATTTGTGTTGCAAGATATTTGCCGGATTAATAAAAAAACAGTTTACAACAAATGCTTACTATGCTATACTGCATAAGTATGGTTTTGCCCATGTTCGGTAGTTGGACACTCCGACCTATTGCTGAGCATCATACAGTTATCAGGGCGCATTATAATATAAGGAGGATCAACAATGATCGCAAAGGAAAAGAAACAGGCTATTATCGCAGAGTACGGTAGAACACCAAATGACACAGGTTCACCAGAGGTTCAGATTGCAATTCTTTCAGCAAGAATCGCAGAGTTAACTGAGCATTTCAAACAGAACCCAAAGGATCATCACTCAAGAAGAGGAATGTTAAAGATGATCGGTCAGAGACGTGGATTACTTGCATACCTTAAGGAGATTGATATCGAGAGATATCGTTCACTTATCGAGCGTTTAGGACTCAGAAAATAGTATTTTCTTTAGAGCGGAGTAATTATTATTCCGCTCTATTATTGTTTTTATTATTGTTTTTTGAAAAGCAGAAGTAAGCCGAGACCACTAAAGAGTGCATGAGCGTACATGTATTGTTTAGTAGTTTCGGAAGAGGAATACACTTCTGCAAAAGAATTTTAAGGAGAATTAATATGTACAAAAGTTATTCAATGGAACTTGCCGGCAGGACTCTTACTGTAGATATCGGAAGAGTAGCAGCTCAGGCAAACGGAGCTGTTTTTATCAAGTATGGTGATACAACAGTCCTTTCAACAGCTACAGCATCTGACAAGCCACGTGATGGTGTGGATTTCTTCCCACTCAGCGTTGAATTCGAGGAGAAGATGTACTCTGTAGGAAAAATTCCGGGTGGTTTTAACAAGCGTGAGGGAAAGGCATCTGAGAACGCCATCCTTACAGATCGTGTAATTGACCGTCCTATGAGACCTCTTTTCCCAAAGGATTACAGAAATGATGTTACATTAAACAACCTTGTCATGTCAGTGGATCCTGAGTGCCGTCCTGAGATAGTTGCAATGATCGGTACAGCTCTTGCTGTTCATATATCAGATATTCCGTTTGACGGACCATGTGCCATGACACAAATGGGACTTGTTGATGGAGAGTTTATCGTAAACCCTTCACAGAAGCAGTGGGATGAGGGCGATTTACAGCTCACAGTTGCTTCTACAAAGGAAAAGGTCATCATGATTGAAGCAGGAGCCAATGAGATTCCTGAGGATCAGATGATTGAGGCAATCTACAAGTGCCACGATATCAACCAGACAGTTATCGCATTCATGGATCAGATCCGTGATGAGATTGGCAAGCCAAAGCATGAGTATGAGAGTTGTGCTATTCCTGAGCAGATGTTCGAGGATATCAAGAAAATTGTTACTCCTGAGCAGATGGAGGAGGCAGTATTCACAGATGAGAAGCAGAAGCGTGAGGAAAATATAAGAGCTATCACAGAGCAGTTAGAGGAAGCCTTCGCTGACAATGAGGAGTACCTTGCAGTACTTGGTGAGGCTATTTACCAGTATCAGAAGAAGACTGTCAGAAAGATGATTTTAAAGGATCATAAGCGTCCGGACGGCCGTGCAATCAACCAGATCAGACCACTCGCAGCAGAGGTTGATTTGATTCCTAGAGTTCACGGCTCTGCAATGTTTACCCGTGGACAGACACAGATTTGTGATGTTGTAACACTTGCTCCTTTATCAGAGATTCAGAAAATCGACGGACTTGATGCAAATATCACAACAAAGAGATATATGCATCACTATAACTTCCCTGCATACTCTGTAGGAGAGACAAAGGTATCACGTGGACCGGGACGTCGTGAGATTGGACACGGAGCACTTGCTGAGAAGGCACTTGTTCCTGTACTTCCAAGCATTGAGGAGTTCCCATATACTATCCGTGCCGTGTCTGAGACATTTGAGTCAAACGGCTCTACATCAATGGCTTCAACATGTGCATCATGTATGTCACTTATGGCTGCAGGTGTTCCGATTAAGGCTATGGTTGCCGGAATCTCATGCGGACTTGTAACAGGCGATACAGATGATGATTTCCTTGTACTTACAGATATCCAGGGTCTTGAGGATTTCTTCGGAGATATGGATTTCAAGGTAACAGGTACACATAAGGGTATCACAGCTATCCAGATGGATATCAAGATTCACGGACTTACAAGACCTATCGTTGAGGAGGCAATCGCAAGAACACGTGAGGCACGTCTCTACATCATGGATGAGGTCATGAGCAAGGCAATCGCTGAGCCTAGAAAAGAAGTAAATGAGTGGGCTCCAAAGATTGAGCAGATTACAATCGATCCATCAAAGATTGGTGATGTTGTCGGACAGAAGGGTAAGACAATCAACGAGATTATAGACAGAACCGGTGTCAAGATCGATATCACAGATGATGGCGCTGTTTCAGTTTGCGGAACAGATAAAGAGATGATTGCAAAGGCAATCGACATGATTAAGATTATAACAACTGATTTTGAGCAGGGACAGGTCCTTGAGGGAACAGTTGTAAGCATCAAGGAGTTCGGTGCTTTCATCGAATTTGCTCCTGGCAAAGAGGGAATGGTTCACATTTCTAAGATTGCAAAAGAGAGAATCAACAGAGTAGAGGATGTACTCACACTTGGAGACAAGGTTAAGGTTGTTTAGCCTTGGCAAGGTACAAGATGGGAAGAATCAGCTTCTCTATGAAGGATGTAAAAGAGGATTAATTAATATACGTTAAAGTATGACAATAGTATCCAACAAAGGGCTGCACGCAGGTGCAGTCCTTTTAATATATGAAATTATAGTAATGAGGTTTGTGTTAGGACAAAACAGGTGCGTTTGTGTCATATTGTGAAAACGAATCATATACTAAATTAAAAATAAAATAATAATGAAAAATGCGAAATATAGTATAAATGCAAATCTGGTATATAAAAATGGATATAGTGGTAAAAATGTCAATATAGCAGTGCTTGATACGGGGGTGTTTAAACACAAACAGCTTGATGGGTGTATAAAGCACTTTATGGATTTTGTGGGTGGAAAGGAGACATGTTATGACGATAACGGGCATGGTACACATGTGTGCGGTATATTATCGGCTGCAGATATAGGCATGGCTCCGGGGGCAGGACTATATGTGTTTAAGGTGCTTGATTATCTTGGCATGGGACAGACGTCGGATTCAATTCGTGCACTTAAGTATATAAAAGAAAACTGTGTCAGACTTAATATAAAAATACTCAACTTCTCTGTAGGATATCTGCCATGTTCTGATACAGCAGAGCGTGTTAAGATATTGAAGCTGATAGATGAATTGTGGGATATGGGAGTGGTAGTTGTTGCGGCAGCGGGCAACTACGGCCCGGCACCGTTTTCTGTAACTGTGCCGGGAATTTCAAGAAAAATAATAACAGTCGGAAGCTTTGATGATATAAGAAGTGGCAAAGGTCCTACCGACTGTTGTATTGTAAAGCCTGAGATTCTGGCTCCCGGGCATGATATCATAAGCCTTGGAACGAGGGATGGCACATATGTAAGAAAAACAGGTACTTCAATGGCTACACCGATTGTGTCAGGTGCCATAGCACTTCTATTGGAAAAAAATCCAAATATTAGACCGGAGGCGGTTAAGCTAGCCCTGTATAATACATGTGACAGGGCAGGGGATAGTCACAAAGGCTCGTGGGGGATTATAAATGTTGATAAATTGGTGGGAATATTATAATATGTATTAGAGATTTATTATAGATAATATAGGAAATATTAGGTTGTATAATTGTAATTTCATGGTAGGGCTTAAATGAGAAAAATATTACAAAGACTGCTTTCAAAGCTTTTTATAGTTTCGACAATAATAATCATACAGATGATATGGTGGTTCTTTTGTTTTATACGGCATCTGTTGCCAGCAGGGTGTTTCAGGATCTGCTGTATGTGGCAGCCATATTGCTTTCGCTTTATATTGTCAACAGGCGGATGAAAATGTATATAAAAATGTCATGGATATTTTTGATACTGAGTGTTCCAATCGTTGGTATTCCGTGCTATTCTTTTTCGGAAGACCGGAGCTTACGTCGAAGACACAGAAAAGAATGGCAAGAATTGTGGAAGCATATGCGCCGCTTCGGCCTGAGAACGAGCTGCTAAATGAGACACTCAGACAGACAGATATGGATGCATACAGACAAAGCAGGCTTATCACTCAAAATCAGAAATATCCACTGTATGCGGAGGACTGCACAGAGTACTTTAAATCAGGTGAGGAGGCTTTTGAGAGCATTTTAAAAGATTTAAGGTCAGCTGAAAAGTTTATCTTTATGGAGTATTTCATAATCGGCAGTGGCGTTATGCTTGATCAGATACTTGATATACTCAAAGAAAAGGTAAAGCATGGAGTTGTGGTGAGAATCATATATGATGATTTTGGCAGCATAAATGCCATTCCGCCACATTTTATAAAGGAGATGGAGAGCATCGGAATACAGACCAGACGCTTTAATCCATATAAGCCCATGCTTTCAGTAATTATGAATGACAGGGATCATAGGAAGATACTGGTGATAGACGGACGTGTGGCGCATACCGGTGGTTACAATATAGCAGATGAGTATATCAACAAAAAAATCAGGTTTGGTTACTGGAAGGATGCCGGTATCCGTGTGGAGGGAGAGTGTGTAAACAGTTTCACGACAATGTTCCTTGAGATGTGGAATTATATCAATAAGGACAATGCAGTACATGATGAATATCTGAATCCACACAATACCTTCAGTCAGTCAGAGAAAAGCGGTTTTGTCCAGCCGTTTTGCGATTCTCCACTTGAGCATGATGATGTAGGAGAGAATCTTTATGTGAGTATCATCTCAAGAGCTAAAAAATATGTTTATATTTTTACACCATATCTGATACTTGGAACGGAGCTGTCACATGCTATGATATCGGCAGCCAGGTCAGGTGTTGATGTGCGTATTGTTGTACCTAAGATTCCCGATAAAAAGCTCATTTATCTGCAGACAAAAGCCAATTTCAGACCTCTTATTGAGGCGGGGGTAAGGATATATCTATACACACCCGGCTTTATACATTCAAAGTGTATTGTGGCAGATGATGATACTGCGATAGTTGGCACATGCAATCTGGATTTCAGGAGCATGTACTGGAATTTTGAGGATTTTGTATACATGTACAGAACTCAGTGCATCGGAAAAATAAAAGAGGATGCGATAGAGACGTTTGCGGTTTCAGAGGAGGTGTATGAGGAAAGCACAAATGATATCTCATTTGCAGGCAGGCTGCTGCAGAGTATTTTGCAGCTTTTTGCGCCGCTTTTGTAAATGTGTCTGTAAAGCGTCTGATAAAAATCTGTTGAATAATGTTACAAGTTGTAATATAATAATCCAAGCGATTGCGTAAGCAACGCACGAAGAAACTGAATATGTAGCATAAAGGTGTCGGAGCAGACAAGCATTTGAATCTGATTTATGACAGGCGATGTGAAGCTGGCTCCGGTGAAAAGGGAAACAGGTGCAAATCCTGTACGAACTCGTCACCGTAATTAAGGAGTGACGGCCGATAGGTCACTGGGCAACCGGGAAGACGGCCGAAGCAATGATATATAAGCCGGGAGACCTGCCTTTGTGTTGTACGGAAACAATAGTGTTTCAAGCCACGAGTAACTGGCTGTACGTGATGAAATAATTATAATTACAGACAAGGTTATGATAGCCGTATAGTCTGGGTTAGAAAGATTTTGACATGTATAGCTCTTTGACATAATAATAGTACAAAGAGCTTTTATTTTTGACGCTTTAAATGTTTTCGTCTTACATATTTAAAACATGTGCAGCTTAATAGCTGCAAGGAGAATGAAAAGGAGAAAACATGAAAAAGAAATTAGTAGTAGTACTGATGGCAGCAGTTATGGCTATGACAGCAGTGACCGGCTGTGGCAGCAAGGCAGATGATGCAAAGAATGATACACAGGCATCTAAGGCTTCAGAGAGTGAGACAAGCGCAAACGCAGATCAGGAGGCAGCAATGCATGTGGCAGATTTAATCGATGCAATCTACGTGCAGGAGAGAACAGATGATACAGACAAGCAGTGCAAGGAGGCTAAGGAGGCCTGGGACAAGCTCACAGACGCACAGAAGGAGCTTGTAGAGGGAGAAAATGCTGATCCTGACTATTTCGGCAGAGATACAGGCGATGCTTCAAAGGATGATCCGAGAAACCAGGATGATATCGGCGAGAACGAGATTCTTGTAGTAAGCTTTGGTACATCCTTCAACGACAGCCGTGTGGCTGATATCAAGGGTGTGGAGGATGCAATAGCAGCTGCAAATCCTGACTGGTCAGTCAGAAGAGCCTTCACAGCACAGATTATCATCAATCATGTACAGGCAAGAGATGACGAGAAGATTGACAATATGGATCAGGCACTTGAGCGTGCAGTCAAAAATGGTGTAAAGAATCTTGTGGTACAGCCTACACACCTGATGCATGGTGCAGAGTATGATGAGCTTTCAGAGGCTGTAGAGAAGTATAAGGATAAATTTGAGTCTGTAAAGATTGCAGAGCCACTCCTCGGTGAGGTTGGAAGTGATGCAACAGTTGTAAATGAGGATAAAAAGGCCGTTGCAGAAATTCTTACAGAGGAAGCTGTAGAAAAGGCAGGCTATGACAGCCTTGATGCTGCAAAGGAAGAGGGCACAGCATTTGTATTTATGGGACATGGAACAAGCCATACAGCAAAGATTTCATACAGCCAGATGCAGAGCCAGATGACAGATTTGGGTTATGAGAACGTATTTATCGGAACTGTAGAGGGTGAGCCGGAGGATACATCATGTGAGTCTGTCATTGAGAAGGTGTCAGCCGCTGGTTACAAGAATGTCATTCTTCGTCCGCTTATGGTTGTTGCAGGAGACCATGCCAACAATGATATGGCGGGAAGTGATGATGATTCATGGCTTTCACAGTTTAAGGCATCAGGAAAGTTCGATAAAATCGATACACAGATTAACGGACTTGGTGAAATTGAGGGTATCCAGAAGCTTTATGTTGAGCATACAGCGGCTGCTATGAGCAAGTAGCAGTTACTTAAATGTATAGTGGGGAAGCTATAAAATAACAGGAGCAGTATATCAGACATGAGAAAATTATTCAGAAACAAGTTTACTTATATCGTTGCAATGACACTGGTTTGTGCCATGAGCCTGGCAGCCTGCGGTAATAAGAATGCAAAAGCTGAAACAGAAAGCAAAAAAGCAGTGCAGGACGCGACAGAGAGCACAAAAAAGGCTGAAAAAACAGAAAAGATAGCACTTTCAGATGGTACATATACAGCAGAGTTTACTACAGACAGCTCAATGTTTCATGTGAATGATGCATACGACAACAAAGGTACACTCACCGTGAAGGATGGCAAGGCAACAATACATGTTGCTCTTACATCCACACACATTGTAAATCTCTTTTTGGGAACAGCAAAGGATGCCTCAAAGGACAAGGCTGAGCTTTTAGAGCCAACTGTTGAGACTGTCGATTGTGGCGATGGCACAACTGAGGAGGTCAATGCGTTTGATATACCGGTTCCTGTTTTGGATGAGGAATTTAACCTTGCACTTATCGGTACAAAGGGCAAATGGTATGACCACAAGGTAAAGGTCTCAAATGCCACACCTGCGGACGCAGATGCAAGCGTATCTGAGAATGCAGGAAAAGAGCTTCCTGACGGAACATACAATATCAATCTCGATTTCGAGGGCGGAAGCGGTAAGGCGAGCATTGCATCACCGGCTGAGGTGACTATAAGCGGTGGAGCCGCTACTGCAACAGTGCAGTGGAGCAGTCCAAACTATGACTATATGATAGTTGACGGACAGAAATACATGCCTGTAAATACAGACGGCAATTCTGTATTTGAAATTCCGGTTAAGCTTGATACACCTATGCAGGTTATCGGAGATACAGTTGCTATGAGCAAGTCCGCACGAGGTTGAGTACACACTCACCTTCCATTCAGATTCTGCTACAGAGGTGCTTGGTGAGGATGGAGAATAATTAAGCTATGCATGGAAGAAAAAAGATAATTATATATATATTTGATATCAATTATAGGACTTGTTCTGGCTGTCAGGCTGCGACAGTCCTTCTTCCGATTCAGGGAATACCGAATCGAAGGCTGAGGCAGAGGCACAAAACGGTCTTATATATAAGAGCAGCATGAAGCTTTTATATGCAAAGAATTTTTCTGTTGACTATTATGAGGGTGGATACAAGATACTTACTACAAAGGACGGTACCCAAATACTTACCGTGCCAAAGGGCAGAAAGACTCCAAAGGATATTGACAAGGATATCATTGTATTGAAGGAGCCGGTAAGTGATTTGTATCTGGTCGCATCAGGGGTTATGGATATGTTTGACAAGCTTGATGCAGTGGACACTATTAAATTTTCTGGGCTTGACAGTGACGGCTGGTACATTGACAGTGCAAGAAAGGCTCTTGAAAGTGGCAGAATGCTATATGCCGGCAAATATTCAAAGCCCGATTATGAGCTTTTGGTATCAGAAAACTGTTCACTTGCCATAGAAAATACTATGATTACCCATTCGCCGCAGGTGACTGAAAAGCTTAAAAGCTTTGATATCCCTTCAATAATCGAATACTCAAGCTATGAGGAGGAGCCGCTTGGCAGAGTAGAGTGGGTGAAGTTTTTTGGAGCACTCACAGACAGGGATGAAAAGGCCGATGAGCTCTTTAATGAGCAGGTGGATATTGTAAATCGCATCGCAAAGACAGATGGTACCGATACGGATGATGCCACAAAAAGTGATACAGTTGCATTTTTCTATATCACATCCAATGGACAGGTTCAGGTGCGCAAAAGCACAGATTATGTGCCAAAGATGATTTCGCTAGCCGGTGGAGAATATATTTTTGATGCATCAAATGACGACGATACAGGCAGGTCAACCATGAATATGCAGCTAGAGGATTTCTACAATGGAGCAATAGATGCTGACTATCTGATATATAACAGTGCGATAGACGGCGGTGTGAAGAATCTGAATGAGCTTTTGGACAAGTGCCCGGTGCTTGCTGATTTTAGGGCAGTCAAAGACGGCAATGTATTTTGCACCACGAACGATATGTATCAGCAGTCTATGTCCATCGGATATATGATTGATGATATGCATTCGATGATTACAGGTGCTGCCGACAGCGATATGAAATATCTGTTTAAGCTCAGATAACTGTGATTTGTGGAATGTGTGTGGTGGGCTGAATTGTTACAGGATATGACAGAATGCAGGAAAATCAATAGCACAAAAAGATAAAAATCGGAGCTACAAAATGGAAAAAACCAGAAAAATAAGGTGTTTTACAACATTTATTATTCTTATAATCTTAATTATCATATTGCTTATCATGAATGTGTGTATAGGAACTGTACACATATCATTTAAGGCTGCATTTGCAACACTTTATGACCACTCAGACAGGGTAGGACGTATTGTGTGGGATATCCGCATGCCAAGAGCTATCGCAGCGATGATACTGGGCGGGGCGTTAGCGCTTGCAGGTTATCTTTTGCAGACTTTTTTTCATAATCCAATCGCGGGACCTTTTGTACTTGGCATATCATCGGGAGCCAAAATGGTCGTGGCACTTGTTATGGTATTTTTACTTGGAAATGCCATACGTGTGAGCTCACTGGCCATGATTGCAGCAGCGTTTTTGGGAGCAATGCTTTCAATGGGCTTTGTGCTTATCATTTCAAGAAAGGTAAGCAGCATGTCAATGCTTGTGGTGAGCGGTGTCATGATTGGCTACATATGCTCTGCGGTGACTGAGTTTGTGGTGACATTTGCAGATGATTTCGACATAGTAAACCTGCATAACTGGTCAAGGGGAAGCTTTTCGGGTATGACCTGGGACAGCGTCGGGGTGATGAGCATTGTGGTGGGAATCACATTTATCTTTGTTTTCTCATGTCAAAGCCCCTTATGGCATATCAGCTCGGAGAGTCATATGCCGTAAATCTGGGTGTAAACATAAAGCGTATCCGGGTGCTTCTGGTATTGCTTTCAAGTCTGCTTTCCGCATGTATAGTGGCGTTTGCGGGACCGATATCGTTTGTCGGAATAGCCGTGCCACACATAGTAAAAAGCATGCTAAAGAGCACAAAGCCTATATATATGATACCGGCCTGCTTCCTTGGGGGAGCGGTGTTCTGCCTGTTTTGTGATTTGCTTGCGAGGATGATGTTTGCGCCTACGGAGCTTAGTATCAGCACGGTTACGGCAGTATTTGGTGCACCGGTAGTGCTGTTTATCATGATAAGACGCAGCAAGGAGAAAAATGTCTGATGGAATATTATTTTACTGCTCAAAAGCTGGCCGTTGGATATGATAACAGGCCGCTTATTGAAAATATTGATTTTTCCCTGAAAAGGGGAGAGATTCTCACATTAATCGGGCCAAACGGTGCCGGTAAATCGACTATTTTAAAAAGTATTGCAAGACAGCTTTCGCTTGTGAGCGGTACGATATATCTTGATAAAAGTGATGTAGTGACGATGAATGGCAATGAATTTGCAAAGAAAATGGCTGTTGTGCTCACCGATAAGCTAAAGACGGAGCTTATGACCTGCTATGATGTGGTTGCGACCGGCAGATATCCATACACAGGCCGGTTCGGAGTACTTTCGGATGAGGACAAAAAGGCTGTGGATGAGGCGATGGAGCTGGTCAATGTATCACAGATAAAAGATAAGGATTTTACAAAGATAAGCGATGGTCAAAGGCAGCGCGTCATGCTGTCACGGGCTATATGTCAGCAGCCGGAGATTATAGTGTTAGACGAGCCTACCTCATATCTTGATATAAAGTACAAGCTTGAGTTTTTATCAATACTCCAAAGGCTTAAAAGACAGAAGAATCTTACGGTTATCATGTCGCTCCATGAGCTTGATATGGCAAAGCGTGTGTCAGACCATATCATGTGTATAGATGGCAGTTATGTGGACAGATACGGAACTCCCGAGGAGGTATTTACTGACCAATATGTTTCAGGTCTTTTTGGAATTACGGCAGGAAGCTTTGATGAAACAGGAGAGGATTTAGAGCTGGAAAAACCGGATGGAAGGACGAGGATATTTGTCATAGCAGGAGGGGGCCTGGGCAGAAAAAGCTTTAGGAGCTTACAGCGAAAGGGTATCCCGTTTGCGACAGGAATCATCTATGAAAATGATCTGGATTATCCTGCGGCAAAGGCGCTTTCTGCTGAGATTGTCAGCGCAAGAAGCTTTGAGCCTGTAGACGATGCCCTTATTGAAAAGGCAAAGGAGCTTATTGATGCATGCGAGGGCGTTATATGTGACAGAACAGAGTTTGGCACGTATGAGCAGTTTAACAGCAGACTTTATGAGTATGCAGTTTCTACAGGAAAAATTATAAAAATTCCTTTTCATGAGGAACAATTGGCACAGCTTTAAGGAAGTTACTGTTCACATTACAGTTTAATATTCATGATAAAGCAACAGACTACCACATAAATTCAGACAGCAGGTATAGATATGGCAAAGGTAATTATGGTACAGGGTACAATGTCCAATTCAGGCAAGAGCTTTCTTGTCGCGGGCTTGTGCCGTATTTTCAGACAGGACGGATACAGGGTGGCACCGTTTAAATCACAGAACATGGCGCTCAACTCTTATATAACAGACGAAGGACTTGAGATGGGACGGGCCCAGGTGATGCAGGCTGAGGCAGCAGGCATTAAGCCTATGGTGTGCATGAATCCTATTCTTTTAAAGCCCACAAATAACACAGGCTCACAGGTGATTGTAAACGGAATGGTGCTTAAAAACATGCCGGCGAGAGAGTATTTTGCATACAAGAAAACTCTCATACCGGATATAAAAAAGGCATTTAAAAAACTTGAGGAGTATGCGGATATCATAGTGATTGAGGGCGCCGGAAGCCCGGCGGAGATAAATCTGAAGGAAAATGATATTGTAAACATGGGGCTTGCGCATATGGTGGATGCACCGGTGCTGCTCGTGGGTGATATCGACAGAGGTGGTGTTTTTGCGCAGCTGCTTGGTACACTTATGCTTTTAACCGATGAGGAAAAGAATCGTGTCTGCGGGCTTATTATCAATAAATTCCGTGGAGACAAGACGATCCTTGACCCGGGGATACAGATGCTTGAGGAGAGAGGCGGGGTGCCTGTCACCGGAGTGGTGCCATATATGGATGTACAGCTTGAGGATGAGGACAGCCTGACAGAGCGCTTTGACAAAAAGACAGATGGGCTTATTGATATAGCGGTAATCAGATATCCGAGAATATCAAATTTCACGGATTTCAATGTCTTTGAGCAGATGCCCGAGGTAACAGTGCGGTATGTGTCAACAGTTAGTGAGCTGCGTCATCCGGATATAGTATTTCTGCCGGGAAGCAAGAATACGATGGGGGATCTTTTGTGGATGAGACAAAACGGACTTGAGGCCGCTGTCAAAAAGCTCTCCTGTGAGATACCTGTTTTTGGAATATGCGGAGGCTATCAGATGCTTGGGGCTTCAATAGCCGACCCCGACGGTGTCGAGGAGGGGGGATATATGCGTGGCATGGAGCTTCTTCCTATAGATACTGTTCTAAAAGACAGCAAGACGCGGCTTCAGACAAGCGGTGAAATAGCACATGTAGATGGTGTATTGAGCAAGCTTTCAGGCTGTCACTTTCTGGGCTATGAGATACATATGGGTAAGAGCGCATATAGCGCAGCTTCAGATGAGCAGGGGGCTTGTGCTGACAGGAAAAATGAGTTAAATAATGTCATATCTGATGGCAGAAATGTGTATGGCTCGTACATCCACGGCATTTTTGATACTGCAGAGGCCGCCAGGGTGATAGTGGATTATATTGCCGATAAAAAGGGCATTGATGTGAATGACAGCACTATTGTAAGCTATAAGAGCTTCAAAGAAAAACAGTATGACAGGCTTGCGGACACACTGAGGGAGTATCTGGATATGGATGCAGTGTACGGCATGCTTCGTGAGGCAAAATATGATTGAAAACAATATTATTTCTGACCATTTTACAGTTGAAGAATTGAAAAAATTAAAATAACACCACCTGATGTAAAAATGTACAAAAAAATCCGTTCAAACTGGGATTCGGTGGCAAAGCCGCTCGACGGCATGGGTGATTTTGAGCTATTAACGGCTAAGATCGGCGCTGTTTTGGGAGATGAAAATATAGATATTTCAAAAAAGGCGGTCATAATGATGTGTGCGGATAATGGTGTGGTTGCTGAGGGCATCAGCCAGTCCGGACAGGAGGTGACACTTGCAGTTGCAAAATCCATGGCAGGGAAGGCTTCATCTGTCGGACGCATGGCAATGACTGCAGGGGCTGATACAATTCCAGTGGATATAGGAATAAACAGTGACGAGAGTGTTAAAGGGCTGCTTCAAAGAAAGGTGCGCATGGGCACGAGAAACTTTGCAAAAGAGCCTGCCATGACAATGGCTGAGACACTTGAAGCGATTGCAGCAGGTATAGAAATAGTGCGTGGGTGTAAGGCAGACGGCTGCAGAATTATTGCAACCGGTGAGATGGGTATAGGAAACACCACCACCAGCGCGGCAATGGCAGCCGCCATGCTAAGGTGTGATGTGGCCACAGTGACAGGAAGAGGAGCAGGCCTAAACGACAGTGGGCTTGAGAAAAAATCCGTGTAATTGAGAGCGCAATAAAAAAGTATGATTTATATAATAAGGACACCTTTGAGATACTTATGACAGTCGGAGGACTTGATATTGCAGGACTTGTCGGAGTGTGTATAGGCGGTGCATTATACCATATTCCTGTTGTGCTCGACGGAGTGATAAGCATGGTTTCAGCGTTGGCAGCAGAAAGGCTTCTTTCCGGAGTTACTGATTTTATCATTCCATCCCATGAGGGCAGGGAGCCTGCCGTGGCGCTTTTGTGTGAGGCACTTTCCGTAAAGCCGGTCATAAGAGCATCTCTTGCGCTTGGAGAGGGAACAGGTGCCGTGATGATGTTTGTGCTTTTGGATATGGCACTTAGCGTATACAAAGGCCGGACAACCTTCGACGATATCTCGGTATCACAGTATGAGAGGTACGTATAGATGATTACACTTATAACAGGCGGCAGCGGCAGCGGCAAATCAGCATATGCAGAAAAGTATATTTGTCACGTGCCAAATGAAAAGGGATACAAAGAAAAATATTATATTGCCACCATGCAGGTATTTGATGATGAGGGGCAGCGGAAGATAGAAAGGCACAGAAGACTTCGTGCCGGAAAAGGCTTTATTACCATCGAGCAGCCTCGTGATATTAAAAAGGCAGTTGAAAAGCTGCAATCTGAAAACTGTTTAAAAACCGGGCGGTCAGCACTGCTTGAGTGTATGTCAAACCTTGTGGCAAATGAGATGTTTCCACCTGTAGATGCTTCCGGTATGCAGGCTGCCGAAGCCAAAAAAGAGGCTTTGGATGACCTTGAAAATATGAAGGATTATGATACTGCTCAAATCAGCCGTGTAAGTAAAAAGGTGTTAAAAGAGGTAAGTATCTTAAGTGAAAATGTTGCTGAGCTTGTAATTGTGACAAACAATGTATTTGAAGACGGAGTCTGCTATGATGAATCAACGATGAATTACATAAAGGCAATGGGGATTGTAAACAGAGGGCTTGCTGCGATGGCAGAACGTGTCGTTGAGGTGGTTGCAGGCATTCCGGTGACGGTTAAGTGAAAGCAGTGTGGAGGTTAAGTGTATTATGAAGTTAATAAGGTCGTGCATAGTATCTTTTTCCATGTATTCAAAGATACCTATGCCACAATTTAAATGGAATGATGATGACATGAAGTACATGCTGGTATTCTTTCCGTGGATAGGAGCTGTGATTGGACTGCTTCTTATGCTTTGGAGATATATATACTCTCATTTTGGAGTGGCGGATATCTGCTATGTATGCATAGGCGCACTCATTCCGATAGCGGTTACGGGAGGCTTTCACATAGATGGTTTTATGGATACAATGGATGCATTTCATTCATACAAACCGCGGGAGGAAAAGCTTGCGATACTTAAGGATTCACATATAGGAGCGTTTGCCGTTATAATGCTTGCAGCTTACGGATTATTATTCATGGGAGCTTTTTCTCAGATAATTAATGATAAAGCATTAATTGTTTTTTGTGCAGGCTTTTTCATCTCAAGGTGCTTAAGCGGAATAGCTGTTGTGTCATTTAAATCGGCAAAAAGCGATGGACTGTTATTTATGTTTGCGGACACTGCACACAGAACGATTGTCAGGGCAGCACTATACATCCAGCTTGCACTGTGTATGGCTGTTTTATTTATTGTGTCACTGCCTTATGCGGTGGCCATTATCATTGCGGCAGCACTTAGCTTTTGGTATTATTATGTGAAAACCCAAAAGGAGCTTGGCGGTATCACAGGCGATACGGCAGGGTATTTTGTGTGTATATGTGAGTGCGCCATGGCAGTGGCTCTGGGTGGTGTCTCTTTTATTATTTAGTATATTTGTTTTGAATATAGGAATGGTACGGATAAGAATTTTGATAAAAGTTGTACTATGAATTTTAAACTTTGGAATTGGAGAAAATATGAAGCTTGTGATAGGCGGAGTGGCACAGGGAAAGCGTGATTATGTGCTCGAAAATATGATAGAAAAAACAGAAAAATATGATGTGTACGACTGCTTTTTTCTAAAAGATAGTGCCTGCAATGATAAGGCATCAAACATGGAATGGCCATGGGATTTTGCAGTTGATGATGAGCGGATATTCATAATTGATAAATTCCATTATTTTATCAGGGCTGTGCTTGAGAAAAATCTTCCACTGCAGGAATATATTTTGAAATTTATGCAATTTACAGAGAGAAATAAGGATACAATAGTCATTGCTGATGAGATTGGAAACGGCATAGTGCCTCTTGATGCGTTTGAGAGAGAGTACAGGGAGCAGACAGGCAGAGCAGAGATACTGCTTGCAAAAAAAGCAGACGAGGTAGTTCGCGTAATATGTGGAATCGGTCAGAAAATAAAATAAACTGTATTTTTATAAGACACGGCTGCACTGTCTCAAACAGAGAGCACAGATATCTGGGCAGGACAGATGAGCCACTCGATGAAGCCGGAGTTTTTGAAATAGAAAATGCGCTAAATAATGGTGTATACAAGGCTTTGGAGGAAAATAGCTTAAAGGAGCAGATAATTATTACCAGCCCAATGAGGCGCTGTAAACAGACGGCAGAGATTATTTTGCCGGTCGCACAGCATCATAAAATTCATACCGTAAAAGAGTTTGCAGAGATGGATTTCGGTGAATGGGAGCTAAAAAGCTATAAGGAACTTAGCACAGATATCCGTTTCAGGGACTCATATCAGGCGTGGATTGACAGTGGTGGAACACTTGCCTTTCCAAACGGAGAGAGCAGAAAAGAGTTTTGCAAAAGAAGTATATGTGGCTTTGAGAGGGCACTCTCACAGGCATTAGAGCTTAAGAGGGCTATGCCTGATAAAGAGATACAAATGGTATTTTTTGTGCATGGAGGGACTATCATGGCGATAATGAGCCATTACTGTGATATGGATTACTATGATTACCAGGTGAAAAACGGCTGTGGCTACTCGTGTGAGGTGGCGGTTGAGGGCAATGAGATTGTGTTTAATGAAATAGTGCCCATATCGCTATGATTTATTTAAGAAGGACTAACATATGTGTTATCATATTTTTGCATTTATAGCAGGCTTTGTGCTTGATTTATTAATAGGAGATCCGCATTTTATACCGCATCCGGTCAGGCTTATCGGCTCACTCATTTCTTTTCTCGATAAGAGGCTTAATTGTGATGCCGGATATAATATCTCTGAAAAAAAATTAAATCTAATAAAATATAAAAGAGGCATGCTTCTTGCTTTTACTGTAATTTTTGCAACTTTTGCAATATCGGTAATTATTATTGTGGCAGCATACAGTATAAATTTATATGCCGGGGTAATAGCAGAGGCTGTCATGACGTGGCAGATTCTTGCCACAAAGTGTCTTCGTGTGGAGAGCATGAGGGTGTACGATGCGCTAAGGACAGATGGAGTTGATGCAGGAAGAATGGCTGTTTCCATGATTGTTGGCAGAGATACATCTGTGCTTGATGCAGCAGGCGTCACAAGGGCGGCAGTTGAGACGATAGCTGAAAATACATCTGACGGCGTGATTGCACCTATGCTTTACACTGCAATCGGAGGACCGGTGCTTGGCTTTGTATACAAGGCTGTAAATACGATGGATTCGATGCTTGGCTACAAAAATGATAAATATATGTATTTTGGCAGATTTGCGGCAAGGCTTGATGATGTGGTCAATTTCATACCGGCAAGAATCAGTGCATATCTGATGATTGCTGCGGCATTTATCGGTGGCAGGCAGTTTGATGGCAAAAATGCATACCGCATCTTTAAAAGAGATCGTTTCAATCACGCAAGCCCAAACTCAGCCCAGACAGAGTCCGTATGTGCGGGAGCTTTAAGGGTGCAGCTGGCGGGTGATGCAGTGTATTTCGGGAAGCTTGTGAAGAAAAAATACATTGGAGACGGTCTGCGTGAGATAGAGTACGAGGATATAAAGCGTGCAAACAGGCTGATGTATATTACTGCGTTTTTGTGTGAGCTTTTTTCTGTGGCGGTTATGAGTCTTGTTTTAGTATTGCTTTGAATATGGAAGAATTGATGTAAGAATTGATGGAGGACTTGAATGAAAAGCATCCATGGCGGTGACATATACAACAATAAAGTAAATATGGATTTTTCGGTAAATATCAATCCTCTTGGCATACCACATTCTGTTAAAGAGGCTATGAGTGATGCACTTTCGTATGCAGACAGATATCCCGACATGGCATGCAGTGGCCTTAAAAAAGCGATATCAGAGTATTTCACACAGCAAGGCTGCATCATACAAAGCGAGGATGTAATTCCCGGAAACGGAGCTTCAGAGCTTTTTATGGCGATAGCTCATGCCATAAAGCCAAAAAAAGCTGTGCTTCCGGCCCCGGGCTTTTTCGGCTATGAGCATGTGCTTCGTGCAGTCGGCTGTGATATCGGATATTTCCTGCTGGATGAGCAGAGTGATTTTTCTCCTGCTGCACGGCTGGATGCTTTAATGGATATGCTTACAGATGATACAGATATATTTTTTATCGCAAATCCAAATAATCCGACAGGGTATCTTGCAGACAGCACTTTCATGAAGCAAATAATAGGGCATTGCAAAGAAAAGCATATTTATGTGGTGGCAGATGAATGCTTCATGGGCTTTTGTGAAAAAAATTATTCTGTTTTGTCACTTTTATGTGACTATGACAATCTGATTGTTGTAAGAGCCTTTACCAAGCTTTTTGCTATTCCGGGAGTAAGGCTTGGATATATGCTCAGTAAAAATGATACAATAAGACAAAAGGTTCAAAGAAATCTGCCGGAGTGGAACGTGTCTGTCCTGGCACAGATGGCAGGAGAGGCATGCATTAGGGAATCAGAGTATATTAAAGAAACGGCATCGTATGTGAGCGGACAAAGAAGGCTGCTGTCAGATGGACTAAAAAAGCTTGGGTTTAAGGTATATAAAAGTGATGCTGATTTCATACTGTTTTACAGCAAGCTTCCATTATATGATATACTGCTTAATAAGGGAATACTGATACGGGACTGCTCCAACTATGTGGGGCTTTCACAAGGGTATTTTCGTGTGGCAGTAAAGACTTATGATGAAAATGTAAGATTATTGAAAGTGATAGGTGAGTGTATTGAAAAAAATTAAACAGTTAGAGCCGATGGAGATTGAAAAGAGGAGCTTTGAGATAATTTCACATGAGCTGTCTGAAATGCAGATTACGCTGCCTGCTGATCAGGAGATGATAACAAAAAGAGTCATACACACGAGTGCTGATTTTGATTATATACAGACGCTTAAATACTCTAAGGACGCCGTTGCTATCGCAAAAAGGCTGATATCAGAGGGAGCTGATATAGTGACCGATACCAACATGGCTCTTTCAGGCATAAATAAAAAATATCTGGCAAAATTCGGCGGACAGGCGCACTGCTTTATGGCTGATGATGAGGTCGCTCTTATTGCAAAGGAGAAAAAGACAACGCGCGCGGCAGTAAGCATGGAGTTTGCATCAAGGATAGATAAGCCTGTGATTTTTGCGATAGGAAATGCACCGACAGCGCTTATAGAGTTGTACGATATGATAGAAAAAGGAATATATAAGCCTGCATTTGTAATCGGTGTGCCGGTGGGCTTTGTCAATGTCGAGGCAGCCAAGGAGCTAATTATGGAGACAGGCGTGCCGTATATCGTCAATGTTGGACGAAAGGGTGGCAGCAATATTGCGGCTGCCATATGCAATGCGCTGATTTACAGTCTGGTTGATAGAGGCTGATGCATGAGGAAATTTAGTGATTATGAGATATGGATTTACCACAGGAAGCTGTGCTGCGGCGGCATCAAAGGCGGCGGCATATATGCTTTTAACCGGAAAGGCTAAAAACAAAATAACGATTCAGACACCTAAGGGAATAGCTTACACGGCTGATATCACCGACATAAAAAGAAGTGAAAATGAGGTAAGCTGTGCCGTGATAAAGGACGGAGGGGATGACCCGGATGTGACCACCGGAGCCTATATATATGCTTCTGTACGGATTTTGCATTCCGATACCTGTGCTTTATGCAAAAAAAAGCAGGATTTGGCTATCATAAATATTGACGGTGGTGACGGAGTGGGAAGAGTCACCAAACCCGGATTAGACCAGCCTGTCGGAAACGCGGCTATCAATCATGTGCCGCGTGAGATGATTGAAAAAGAGGTAAGGGAGGTCTGTGAGCTTTTGGATTTTAAGGGGACACTTGACATCACAATCTCGGTTCCAAAGGGAAAGGAGCTTGCAGAAAAGACCTTTAATCCAAGGCTTGGGATAGTGGGCGGTATATCAATTCTCGGCACAAGCGGTATTGTTGAGCCCATGAGCTCACAGGCTCTTATTGATACGATAAGGGTGGAGCTTAGGCAGAGATATTCGTTTGGGTATGATTATGTGGCGGTTGCTCCGGGGAATTACGGTCTTGACTTTATGAAGGAAAGCTATGGCTATGATCTGGACAGGAGTGTCAAATGCTCCAACTTTATCGGTGAAACAATTGATATGGCAGCCGATATGGGCTTTAAGAGGATGCTTTTGACAGGACATATAGGAAAGCTTATAAAGGTAGCAGGAGGCATCATGAACACTCATTCGAGGGAGGCAGACTGCAGGATAGAGCTTTTGACGGCATTTTCGTTCAGGTGCGGTGTAGCGCCCGAATACATAAAGCGCATTATGGACAGCCTTACGACAGAGGAGGCCCTGGCGGCACTTAAGGAAAGCGGCAGGCTGTACGAGGTAATGGATTATGCGATGGAGCGCATATGCTTTTATCTGGATAAGAGGGCAAAGGGCAGACTTGAGATAGACTGTATCATGTATTCAAACGAATTTGGTGAGCTTGCAAAAAGCAGAAAGGCAGAAAAATGGTTTACTTTGTTGGCGCAGGAACAGGCGCAGCAGATTTAATAACAGTACGCGGAATGCGTCTCTTACAAAAGGCAGATGTGATAATTTATGCAGGCTCGCTTGTTAATCCAGAGCTTTTGGACTATGCAAGGGAGAGCTGTGAAATATATAACAGTGCAAAAATGACACTGGATGAGGTCATCGCAGTCATGAAAGTTGCTGAGGCTGACGGAAAAATTACTGTGCGCCTGCACACGGGAGAGCCAAGCATATACGGCGCAGTGCGCGAGCAGATGGATGAGCTTGATACACTTTTAATACCATATGAGAGCTGTCCGGGCGTGAGCGCGTGCTTTGGCGCTGCTGCATCGCTCAACATTGAGTATACGCTCCCCGGTATTTCCCAGTCGCTCATCATCACGCGCATGGAGGGGCGCACGAAGGTGCCGCCTAAGGAGAGTATAGCAAGCTTTGCCTCACACCACGCTTCCATGGCGGTTTACTTAAGCACCGGGCTTTTAGAGAAGCTTACGGAAAGCCTTATTGAGGGAGGATATGCGGCAGAGACACCTGCTGCAATTGTATACAAGGCAACCTGGCCACAGGAGGAGGCATACGTGTGCACTGTCGCTACACTTAAGCAGACTGCGAGAGAGCACAATATCACAAAGACAGCGATTGTGCTTGTGGGGGATGTCATAGCTCACCGGCATTACGAGAAATCAAGACTTTATGCACCGGATTTTTCGACAGAGTATCGCAAGGCTTCTGTAGAGTCAAAGGATAACGATTGAAAAAAGGCGTGAATATATAAATATGGGAAATATATGGGAATTGAAAATATGAAAATTTGCATTGTAAGCTTCACAAAAAAGGGCTATGAGCTGTCATGTGACATAGCTCATAAGCTAAAAAAAAGTGCATATGAGGTGGAGGTTTTTAACAAGTGCTCGAGATTATCGTATGAGAATATTAAAAATTCCACCGATGAAAATTTTAGAAATACCGGCTACATATCACAAAATATATCAGACTGGACAGCTGCACAGATGAGTGAAAAAAACGGCTCTGATTTTTATCGGGGCATGTGGTATTGCAGTGAGAGCTATAGCTTCTTCTGTAAATAACAAGCTTAAAGACAGTCCTGTTATTGTGATAGATGAGCTGGGGAAGTTTGTTATTCCGATTCTTTCAGGGCATGTGGGAGGTGCCAATGAGCTTGCTGTATTATTAGCAGCACTGATGAATGCCACCCCTGTTATAACAACCGCTACTGATATCAATAATAAATTTGCAGTTGATGTTTTTGCAAAGAAATGCAGGCTTGCAATAGTCAATAAAGATGGCATTGCCGGAGTATCATCAAAGGTATTGGCGGGGGTAAGTGGTTGCTATGTCGGTCGACTGGGAGCACATTCCGGCTAAGCATAGGCAGCTTATAAAGGCATTTTTAGATGAAGCTGATATGAGTGCTGATGCAATAAAACAGTGGATTTCCCACCTGCTTACGGTGCTGATATTATAGTATCATGCGAAAAAGCAAAGGACCCTAAAAATGGCAGTATTTATTTAAAACCCACACAATTTGTACTTGGTATTGGGTGCAGAAGGGATACAGCGTTTGAAAATATTGACAGGGCAATCAGACAAAGTCTTTTAAAGCTGCAAATAGATATTTCGGATATAGACATGATCGCATCAATAGATGTGAAAAAAGATGAACCGGGAATAAAGGAATTTTGTGATAGAAACAGGATAGATTTTGTCACTTATACCGCGGATGAGCTTATGGCGGTGCAGGGAGAATTCAGTGCCTCGCAGTTTGTCAGGGAGCATGTTGGAGTGGACAACGTGTGCGAGCGTGCAGCAGTGCTTGCATGCAGCAGGGAATGCAATAAAGCAGGAGAACTTATTTATAAAAAACATAAATATGACATGGTAACGGTTGCGGCAGCAAGGTATCCTGATTAATCATAAATGAGGGATAAAATACCTTTTGACCCTCATATCATTAAAAAATTGCAAATAGCTGCATGGTTATATAAAATTAGTAGAGATGGAGATTAACATGAATAAAATTTACATAGTAGGTATGGGGCCGGGCTTTGAAAGCATGATGACAAAGCAGGCGATTGACGCCCTGGAAGCGAGTGATGTCATAGTGGGATACACCGTATATATAAAGCTGCTTGGAGAAAAATTCCAGACAAAAGAGCTTTTGACCACTCCGATGCGTCAGGAAAAAGAAAGATGTCATCTATGCTTTAAAAAGGCACTTGAGGGCAAAACAGTCTCCCTTGTATGTAGTGGTGATGCCGGAATATACGGACTGGCCTCTCTTATGTATGAGATTGGGCAGGAATACGATAACGTAGAGCTTTCGGTAATACCCGGCATTACAGCGGCAAACAGTGGTGCGGCAGTGCTTGGAGCACCATTAAACCATGATTTTTGTACCATCAGCTTAAGTGACCTGCTCACGCCATGGGAAAAGATTGAAAAGCGTCTTGTGGCTGCTGCAGAGGGTGATTTTGTCATAGCACTGTACAATCCGTCAAGTCACAAGAGAAAGGACTATCTGATGAGAGCCTGTGATATTCTGCTTCGTGCGATAGAGCCGGATAGAGCCTGCGGCTATGTCGAAAATATCGGACGTGAGGGAACAAGCTATACGGTCTGTACTCTCGGTGAGCTCCGCAGTGCACAGGTCAACATGTTTACGACAGTATTTATCGGCAATGAGGGTACACAAATAATTGACGGAAAGCTTGTCACAAGGAGAGGATATCAGATTGAGTAAAATACTGATTTTTGCAGGAACAACAGAGGGACGTAAGCTATCAGAGCACCTGTGTGAAAGAGGCATAGAGCATACGGTTTGCGTGGCAACAGAATACGGTGAAATCGTGCTGCATGAAAATCCGTTCGCGCATGTTCATATGGGGCGTATGGACAGCGAAGGCATGAGAAGCTTCTTTGCGGAACAAAAATGTAAGCTCATAGTGGATGCAACACATCCGTATGCAGCCATTGTTACCGAAAATATAAAGCAGGCAGTTTATGCGTTTAATGAGGCATGTGCTGTTACAGACAATCAGGCGGATAGTAACATATCAGAAAATATCGAATATGTGCGTCTTAAAAGAGATACGGATATATCAGCGGATTATGATAATATCCGCTATTTTGAGGACAATGAAGCATGTGCAAAGGCACTTAACAATACAGACGGAAATATACTGCTCACAACAGGAAGCAAGGAGTTGTCAGTGTATTGTAAAACCTCAGATGTCAGGGAAAGATTGTATGTGCGCGTGCTTCCGGGGCCTGAGAGCATAAGCTTGTGCATGCACAATGATATTACAGGAAAGCACATTCTGGCATTGCAGGGACCGTTTAGCACACAGCTTAATGAGGCGCTTATTGATCAGTATGATATCAGATGTCTGGTCACCAAAAAAAGCGGTGCGGCAGGGGGCTTTATTGAGAAAATAACTGCCGCAAAAAATAAAAATATTCCGGTCTATATTGTGGGGCAAAGCGTGCAGGATGATGGAATGTCATTTGAAGCTGTTTGTGAATATATTGACAGTAAATATAACAAGCTTCATATCATGCTTGCCGGCATTGGAATGGGAAATGATGCTTGTATGACAAAAGCTGTTTCAGATGCAATAGAAAGCGCTGATATTATACTTGGCGCAAGCCGCATGATAGAAAAATACAGTGCGAAGATAGACAAAAAGCCGTATTATCTTGCAGAACAGATTATTCCTTATCTATACGAAATTTGTGCAGATACTGCAAAAATCAGTAATGTTCTTATATTATTCTCGGGAGATACGGGCTTTTACAGTGGAAGCAAAAAGCTGTATCTGGCGATAAAAAATGAAATATCTGAAGGAAAATTAAATGCGGATGTGTCAATCCTTCCTGGAATTTCATCTGTGTCATATATGGCGGCAGCAGTCGGTGAAACCTACAGCGATGCATATATATGCAGCATCCACGGAGTAAAGCTTTCTAATATCACATCACGGATTAGCCACCATGCAAAAACGTTTATGCTGATGTCAGGTGTAAAGGATGTGAATATGCTTGGACACCTATTAAGCAGTGACGAAAGGTATGGTTTACAAAAATGCTCGGTAACTGTGGGATACCAGCTATCATATCCGGATGAAACTATATCGCAGCTTTCGCCGCAGGAGTGCACAAAGCTTAAAAGGGAGGGACTGTATATCTGCATGATAAAAAATCCCAATCCGGTTGCAAAAAATGTTACACCGCAGCTAAGTGATGCAGCATTTATCCGTGAAAAGGTTCCGATGACCAAAGAGGAAATAAGGCATGTAAGCATCTGCAAGCTTCATTTGAAATCGGATTCAGTGCTTTATGATGTGGGAAGCGGAACCGGCTCCATAGCGGTAGAGGCCGCATCACTTTCCGATGATATGGAGGTCTATGCCATCGAGCAGAAGGAAAATGCCGTGCAGCTTATCACACAAAATAAAGAAAAGCATGGACTTGAAAATATCCATGTGATAAATGCAAAGGCTCCTGACGGAATGGACACTCTTCCGGTGCCGACACACGCATTTATCGGAGGCAGCAGTGGCAATCTAAAGGAAATAATAGAGGCTCTTAAAGCAAAAAATCCGCATATCCGTATAGTGATAAATGCAATTTCCATGGAAACAATTTGTGAGATAAAGGAAATATTGTCGGCATATGATGTGAAAAATGAGGATATTGTGCAGCTGCAGGTCAGCCGCTCAAAGCAGATAGGACATTACCATCTGATGCAGGCAGAAAATCCGGTGTGGATATGTTCGTTTGAATTTTAACCTGGGCTTTTATGCTACAACCTGTAATAAGTCATCGAAGGCTGATATTTTAAGATATATGATGAAATAAAGGATGAATACATGAAAATAAATCGTTTTATGATAGCCGCACCCAAAAGCGGCAGTGGAAAAACAATGATAACCTGCGCTTTACTGCAGCTTTTAAAGGACAGCGGAAAAAACGTATCATCATATAAGTGCGGACCGGATTATATTGACCCGATGTTTCACAAAAAGGTGCTTGGCGTACCGTCCAAAAATCTCGATACGTTTTTTACGGACGAAAAGACAACAGTGCAGCTTTTCTTAGATGAAAGAGCCGATGGTGATTTTGCGGTGCTTGAGGGCGTGATGGGATTATATGACGGGCTCGGCGGAATATATGAGCAGGGTTCGTCATACCATCTGGCAAAGGTGACGCAGACTCCGATAATACTCGTGGTGGACGCAAAGGGAATGGGAAAGTCAGTGCTTGCTCTTATAGCCGGTTTTTTGCAGTATGACATGCACCACTTGATTAAGGGGGTTCTGCTCAATCGGATGTCGAAGGGCTATTATGACATCATAAAGCCTCTGATAGAGAAGGAGCTTTCCGTAAAAGTAGTCGGGTATTTTCCGGAACAGAAGGATATCGGGCTTTCAAGCAGACATCTGGGGCTTGTCATGCCGGATGAGCTTTCAGATGTAAAAAAACAGCTCAATGAAACTGCCGACAGACTAAAAAAGACAATAGATATGGATTTGTTTATAGATATAGCAGAAGCGGCAGATGAAATTGGTGACAGCGGAAGTGCAGATAAAGATAAGCGTCAAACCTTAAAAAATGCAGAGCCTATGAGGCTTCAAGACCAAAATAATACCGTAAACATAGCTGTTGCCATGGACGAAGCATTTTGCTTTTATTATGAAGATAATTTGAAGCTTCTTGAAAAATGCGGTGCACAATTACAGTATTTTTCACCGCTTCACGATACCAGCCTTCCAGAGGATTGTGATGCAATGCTGCTTGGAGGCGGTTATCCGGAGCTGTATGCAAAGGAACTGAGTAAAAACGTATCTATGCTGACTGCCATAAAAAAAGCTTTTAGAGCCGGAATGCCGACGGTTGCAGAGTGTGGAGGGTTTATGTATCTTCACGCATATATCCGTAACATCTGTGATGATACAGATGAGCAAAACAAGGCAGATATACAAAAGAAAGCAGATGTACAAAATGATATGAATAAGTCGCAGCTTGTGGGGGCACTGGATGGTGGGTGTCATTTTAAGGGAAAGCTGGTCAGGTTCGGATATATTGAGCTTGCGGAAAAGCATAGCAATTTTCTACCGCCAAATGAAAAAATAAAGGCACATGAATTTCATTATTACGACAGCACCGATAACGGAGCCGATTGTATTGCGATCAAGCCGGCCACAGGCAGAAGCTACGACTGCGTGATAAGCCATGATAATTACTGGCTTGGATTTCCGCACCTGTATTATCCGTCAAATCCGCAAGTTTTGCAGAGAGCTTTGTGAGAAAAGCATATGAATATAGAAGGAATAAAAATGGAAAACTCTTATAAATACTTTTAAAAACAAAGATTGCAAATATTTTCCGTGTCACAAGGGACTTTCGGATGACTTTAATTGTCTGGTTTTGTTATTGTCCTATGTATAGTATGCCAAACTGTCCCGGAAGTAAGACCTACATAGAGAAGAATGGCAAAAAAATCAAGGTATGTACAGATTGTACGTTTCCACACAGACCGGAAAATTATGATAAAATCATACAGATTTTGATTAGGAATAATAATAACTGAATTATGGACTAAAGCCGTTCGGAGGTTTTGCATAACATAAAAATATGGCAGGAAGGAGATGTTTTATATGCAGATTATCTTACAGAGAGGTCTTCCGTTTGAAGTAAAAATACCATCTGCCAGACCTGTTGATATCAGCGCATTATCAGAGGTAGAGTTCAATGAAGAATTAGAGAAGGGATATGCGGATATGCAGGCGGGACGGACAAAAAATGCCAGGAAAGCCTTTTCTGATATTCGCAAAGATTATGGCTTATGATATATGAAGTAGAATTATCCGAACAGGCTGACAGTGATTTGAGAGGGATTTTTGAATATATTTCTTTTGAATTACAATCGCCGGAAAATGCAAGCGGACAGCTTGACCGTCTGGAAGAACAGATATTAAGTCTGGATACGATGCCGGAGCGTTATCGAAAATATGAAAAAGAACCGTGGAAAAGTCGTGGACTTCGTGTATTACCAGTAGACAATTATGTGGTACTTTATATTCCAGACAGCGATAAAAAAGTTGTAACAATACTTAGAGTAATGTATGCCGGACGGGACATAGACAATCAGTTAAATCTCCACACAAAGCAATCAAGGATATGATTTAAAGGGGATGTCGGTTAATACCACATTGAGGGTGTAAAAATTCTTGTGTCTATGGAAAGTAAATCTTTCTGATAAGAAATAGATATGTAAAATTTTGCTGTCGAATTAATGATTATGCGGCTGTCGAATATATCTTTGTACTTACAGTATTGCCATGTAGGAAAATTATATACATCATTTTCGATTTTTTTTGCATGACAAATAAGGCATCATGATCATTGCCTTTTGTGGGCTCTGCCCACACCCGACCTCTGGAATAGGATCGGAAATTTCTGGCAATAATATAAATGCCGAAGGAATAGACAGAGAGCAGGAATGCGGGGTTTAAAAGAGCTTCCCCATTCCTGCTTTTCTTTTCTCTTACAGATAAGCAGTGAGCCGTTCTCCGTAAAGGACTATCAGCTGATTCAATACCTGATCCCAGTTCCGGTATCTCTGCGTCCACTTTTTGACTACGTTCTCGCTGGCAAGATACAGCATCTTTTCCAATGCAGAATCGCTTGGGAATACGCTTTTCGTTTTCGTGACTTTCCGATACTGGCGGTTCAATCCTTCTATGATATTTAGTCGTGTACATAATGCGTCTGATATCATTAGAAAACTGGAAAAAGGAACTTACATCTTCCCAATTATTTTCCCAGTTACTGATCGCGTACGGATATTTCTTCCCCCATTTTTCTTTCATGTTCTCCAGCTCTGTTAAAGCGGTCTGTTTCGTTCGGAGCATTGTACACTTCTTTGAAATCCGAGGAAAACTTTTTCAGATCATTATAATTTACATATTTGAAAGAATTTGCGTAGCATATGGATCACACATCTCTGGATCTCTGCCTGCGGATAAACTGCCTGAATAGCTTCTTTAAAAACCTGGAAGACCATCCACACAGAGAAAAGGACATCTTTACTCCGCGGTTCTTAAGATCATTAAGCATCCCAAGCCAGAACTTGCTGGTTTCATTTGCGCCTACTGTGATGCTGAGGATATCTTTGTATCCCTCCACTGTAACACCAAGCACTACATACGCAGCACGACTCAGGATCCTGCCATCCTCACGTACTTTATAATGAATACAGTCCATAAAGACAAACGGATAAACCGGGTTCAGACGGACGGGACTGCCATTCCTTAACCTGAGGAAGTATCTTGTCTGTGATCTTGCTGACCATTTCAGCTGATAGCTCAATCCCATAAAGATCCTGGAGCTGGTCGTGGATGTCACGTGTACTCATACCACGGGCATATAAAGATATCACTTTTTCCTCAATCCCGGAAATATCTCTCTGGTATTTAGGGATGAGTTTTGGTTCAAACTCACCGTTACGGTCTCTTGGTACGTCGATTTGAAATTCACCGTATTGACTCTTTAAGTTTTTTGTAGAATGACCATTTCTTTTATTGTCTGTCTGTAGATCTCCCTTATGGTTTTTCTCGTAGCCAAGAGTTGCATCCAGTTCTGCCTCCATCAGCTCCTGCAGGATATCCTTGAAACTGTCTTTCAGAAGCGTGTATATATCTGCAACGCTATTAATGTTGTTTTCTGAGATGATCTGTCGAATTTGTTCCTTTGCAACTGCCATAAAAAATACTCCTTTTCGATAAGAATTGTCATATCTGAATTCTTACCAAAAAGAAGTTATTTTTTAACCAAAAACACAAACTATTTTACACTACCTACTGGTATTAAAAGATGTAGAAACCTTCTTCGCCAAAATAATCATCCAATTCATCCTCATTTAGGAAATAATCCATATCCAGAAGTTCATCCTCGCTCATACGGCGAATGTCCATGGACGTCATGCCTTCAGGTGGATTATCCATATATTTTCTGCGCAGTTCCTCAATATCTGGTTTCATGTTATTGATCTCTTGGAACAATACGGAACCAGTATTCCGATATTTGAGAGCGTGATTCCGGTATCTGTGAAGGCTGCAGAAGCTAGTGCCGAAGGAATCAGTATCTATGGTTACTGTATTATTGCAAAGTATCCAACATTTCAAAAGAGAATGACGGAGATATTTCGCCTTATTTATTCTTGTAGTAACCAATCGGCTATATCGTGAATTTCGATTCCTTCATAGCTATATTGGGGATGTTTGGTTCTGGCAATAATCATTTTCGGATAAGCATCTCGAATCTGAAGCAGAGGAGAGCATTCTCTCTCAAATGTTTCCTGCCCGGAAATGTTGTCGCTGACCTGAATATAAATCTTCTCGCTGCCTCTCTGAGCAACAAAGTCGATTTCCTTTTGATAGA
>ENA-OQKL01000081-OQKL01000081.1-human-gut-metagenome-genome-assembly--contig:-NODE-81-length-32100-cov-3.574485_pt1 | contig 32100 bp, 22 predicted proteins | sample MGYA00242779_ERZ504800 | MGnify/ENA primary metagenome ERZ504800 (study PRJEB26092, sample SAMD00036410) | human gut metagenome | host: Homo sapiens | study: EMG produced TPA metagenomics assembly of... | reverse complement strand
TTCTGGGCATCGCCCAGCACGTCGGGTGGCAACGCCGGCAACGGCAAGGTCATCGGCCAGCTTGGTGTTGGGGCGGTAGCCCATGGCAAGCACCAGCGTATCGGCACCGGTGATGGTGTGGACCTCACCGTCCTTCTCGTAGCTGATGGTATCCTCGGTAATCTCGGTCACCTTAGCCTCGGTCAGCACGTGGACGCCCTTGGAGAGCATGCGCGTGATGAGCACCGCGCGACCGGCGCCGCCCTCATTAGCGGCGAGCGTCTTGGTCATCTCGATGACGGTGACATCGCGATTGGCCGGCGACAGGTCGTTGACCAGCGGGGCCAGGTAATCGGCCGTCTCGCAGCCAACGGTGCCGCCGCCCACGATGACGATCTTCTTGCCCGGGAAAGCCTTGCCACCCAGCAGGTCGTCAGCCGTCATAACCTGCTTAAAGCCCTGCATGAAGGCCGGAGCGATGGGCTCGGCACCATAGGCCAGGACGACCTCGTAACCGGCGTAGTCACGCTGAATATCCTCGGCAGTAAGTTCGGTGCCAAATACGCACTTCACGCCGGCCTCGGCCAGACGACGGTACTGATACTTGATCACGCGGGTGAGCTCCTGCTTTGCCGGAGGAACGGCCGCGATGCGCATCTCGCCGCCCGGCTCATCCTGCTTATCCACGAGCACCACGTTGTGGCCGCGCTTGGCAGCAATATAGGCTGCCTCCATGCCCGCAGGACCAGCGCCCACAACGAGCACGTTCTTGGCCTCGGCAGCAGGTTCGTAGCCAGCCTCGTCGCGCTCCACGTCCGGGTTGACGGTGCAGGAGATGCGCTTGCCGAACATAATGCCGTTCAGGCAGCGCAGGCAGCCGATGCAGGGGCGGATGTCGTCGGCGTTGCCGGCAGCGGCCTTGTTGCAGAACTCGGCATCGCACAGATTGGCGCGGCCCATCATGCAGATGTCGGCAGCGCCGTCCTCGATCAGCTCCTCGGCGATCCAGGCCTCGTTGATGCGGCCGACGGTGGCGACGGGAATGTTGACGTGCTTCTTAATCTCGCGCGAGCAGGCGGCGTGCGAGGCCTGCTGGGTACCGGCGGCGGGAATCGCGGAGCCGCGCTTGATGGTGGTGCCGCCCGACACATGAATCATGTCGACGCCGGCCTTCTCCAGGCGACGCGAGACATAAATCATATCGTTGAGGGTCAGACCGCCATCGGTGTACTCATCGCCCGAGATGCGGACGTCGATGATAAAGTCCTTGCCGCAGCGCTCGCGAATCTCGGCGATGACCTCGAGCAGGAAGCGCATGCGGGCATCGAGCGAGCCGCCGTACTCGTCGGTACGCTTGTTGTAGAGCGGAGTCAAAAAGCCGCCGAGCATACCGTGGGCGTGCGCTGCGTGGACCTCAACGCCATCGACACCGGCCTTCTGCATACGCACGGCAGCGTCGCCAAACTGATGCGTGAGCTCGTGAATCTCGTCGACCGTGATGGGGCGCGGTGCCTCGCGGGCGTAAGACGGGCCCACAAAGGACGGAGCGATCAAGCGCGGCGTGCCCGGGATGTTAAAGGCCATGTAGGCGGGGTGGAAGAGCTGCGGCATGATCTTGCAGCCGTACTCGTGGACGGCCGCGGCGAGCTTTTCCCAGCCGGGGATAAACGTGTCGTCGTAGCAGCACATGTCACCCGGCAGATAGGTATAGGTGGGCTCGACCGTCACGACCTCGGTGATGATGAGGCCCACGCCGCCCTTGGCACGGGCACGGTAATGATCGACCAAGTCGTCAGTCACATAGCCATGATCGGCCAGGTTGGTGGACACCGGCGGCATAAAGACGCGGTTCTTGACCTCGGTCGTACCGACCTTGATCGGGCTAAAGAGCATCGGGTAGGCGGATGACTCCATACAGGCTTCCTTTCGTTTAAGCCGCTCGGCGGCAGTTGCTAACGTACTTATCGTATCAGCAACCGCCGCGTCCGTACCCGCTCGCACTCCCCCGCCTTTAATCCGATCCCCACAAAAAGTTGCGGTGGAATACGGAGTAGATGAGACTTTTGCCAGCCAAAACAGTCCGTATTTCACCGCAACTGATGGGCGGGTGGAATTGAGGGCTCAGATAGTCAGTCATGCCCTCATCCGCCGCTCCTTCACCTACAGCACGCCGTCCAGCATAAGGTTCACCTTGAGCACGTTGACCGTGGGCTCGCCGAACACGCCGAGGAAACGACCCTTGGTGCACGCGGCGATGATGTCGTGCACCTCGTCCTCACTTTTGCCCGTGGCTTTGGCAAGGCGCGGGACCTGGTACTCGGCGGCATCCGGAGAGATCTCCGGGTCGAGGCCGGACCCCGAACACGTCACCAGGTCGACGGGCACAGCGTCCATATCGGCATCGGGATTGGCGGCGCGGATCTTCTTCACGCGCGCATCTATCAGCTGCCGATACTCCTCACTCGCCGGGGACAGGTTGGACGGGGCACCATACGCCATGAGCTCGCCGTCTTCGCCTTCGACAATTGACACGTTCTGGATACGACCCCACATGTGGGCTTCGTCATCGAAGTTCTGGCCGATGAGCTCGGAACCCACAACCTTGCCGTCGACCGTAATAAGCGATCCGTTCGCCTGGTACGGAAACGCAAGCTGCACGACGCCGGTCACCACGAGCGTGTACCCCAGGCCGCAGACGATGGTAAACAGCGCGAACACGCCAAGTGCGCGCGATGCGATACCTTTGAACATACAAACTCCACTTACATAATGCCGCAGAACGCGAGCAGCATGTCGATGAGCTTGATAAATGCGAACGGGGCAACGATGCCGCCCAGACCCCATACGAGCAGGTTGTGGGTCAGCAGCTGTCCGGACGGTACCTCGCGGTACTTAACGCCCTTCAGCGCGGCCGGGATCAGCGCGACGATAACGAGCGCGTTATAGATGATGGCCGAAAGAACCGCGGACAGCGGGCTTGCCAGACCGAGGATGTTGAGTGCGCCAAGGCCCGGGTAGATCGGCGAGAACAGGGCCGGGATGATAGCGAAGTACTTCGCCATGTCGTTGGCGACCGAGAAGGTCGTAAGCGAACCGCGGGTCATGAGCAGCTGCTTGCCGATACGCACGACCTCGATGAGCTTGGTGGGGCTGGAGTCGAGGTCGACCATGTTGCCGGCCTCCTTGGCAGCCTGGGTGCCCGTGTTCATGGCCACGGCGACGTCGGCCTGGGCCAGAGCGGGCGCGTCGTTGGTGCCGTCGCCGGTCATGGCGACCAGGTGACCCTCACGCTGGAACTCGCGGATCTTCTCGAGTTTGCCTTCAGGGGTGGCCTCGGCCAGGAAGTCGTCAACGCCGGCCTCGGCGGCGATTGCCGCGGCGGTGAGCGGATTGTCGCCCGTCACCATGATGGTCTTGATGCCCATCTTGCGCAGGTCGGCGAACTTCTCCTTAACGCCGGACTTGATGATGTCCTTGAGGTACACAACGCCCAGCACGCGGCAGTTCTTGGTCACGACCAGCGGGGTGCCGCCAGCCTTGGCGATGCGCTCGACGACCTCGTCGCACTCCTGGGAGAACACGCCGCCGGCTGCCTCCACATAGGTGCGCACGGAATCGGCAGCGCCCTTGCGGATCTCATTGCCCTCGTAGTTCACGCCGGACATACGCGTTGCCGCGGTGAACGGGATGAACTCCATACCCTTATCCTCGAGCGTGCGACCGCGCAGACCGAACTGCTCCTTGGCGAGCACGACGATGGAACGACCCTCGGGGGTCTCGTCGGCCAGCGAAGAAAGCTGAGCGGCATCGGCCAGCTCCGCGGGATCGACGCCGTCGACCGGGATGAACTCGGCGGCTTGGCGGTTACCCAGGGTGATGGTGCCGGTCTTGTCGAGCATGAGGATGTCGACGTCGCCGGCGGCCTCGATGGCGCGGCCGGACATGGCCAGCACGTTGGCCTCGTTCAGACGGCTCATGCCGGCGATGCCGATAGCGGACAGAAGGGCGCCGATGGTAGTGGGAGCCAGGCACACGAGCAGCGCCACGAGCGTGGTCACGGCCGTGGGGTTGACCATGTCGTTAAGACCGACCGAGAAGCAGGAGTAACAATACAGGGCCAGCGTGACCAGGATAAAGACGATGGAGAGGGCCACCAGGAAGATCTCCAGAGCGATCTCGTTAGGGGTCTTCTTGCGCGCGGCACCCTCGACCATCGCGATCATCTTGTCCAGGAAGCTCTGGCCGGGCTCACTGGAGATCTTGACGATGATCCAGTCGGACAGCACCGTGGTACCGCCGGTAACGGCAGAGCGGTCGCCGCCGGCCTCGCGGACCACGGGGGCGGACTCGCCGGTGATGGCGGACTCGTCAACGGAAGCAGCGCCCTCGATGACGTCGCCGTCGCCGGGAATCTGCTCGCCGGCGCGTACGATCACCAGGTCGCCGCGCGTGAGCTCGGTGCCGGGAACGACGGTGAAGTGCTCCTTGTCCTCAACGGACTCGATGCGATGGGCCTCGACATCCTTCTTGGCCGCACGCAGGGAATCGGCCTGGGCTTTACCGCGGCCCTCGGCAAGCGCCTCGGCGAAGTTCGAGAACAGGTCGGTAAGCCACAGGATGACCGCGATGGCGACCACATAGTAGGTGGGCACACCCGCGTCCTGCACACCGAAAATGGAAGCGACGGCCAGGACGGAGGTCATGACGGCGGAAAGCCACACCAGGAACATGACCGGGTTTTGAATCTGGACGCGAGGATCCAGCTTGGCAAACGAGTCGCGGACCGCGCGGCCCATCATGTCTTTTTGCATAGTCATAAATCTGCGCCCTCCTTTACGCAATCATCTGGAAGAACTCGGCAACGGGGCCAAGCGCCAGGGCCGGGAAGAAGCTCAGGGCACCGATCAACAGAACGATGAACACGAGCAGGAATACGAACATGCCGTTAGTGGTAGACAGGGTACCGGCGCTCTCGGCGACCTTGCCCTTCTTGGCCAGCGAGCCGGCGATAGCCAGCGTACCGATGATAGGCATGAAGCGGGCGAACAGCATCTCGAGGCCGAGCATGACGTTGATCCAGGGAATGTTGCAGTTCATGCCTGCAAACGCCGAGCCGTTGTTGCCGCCGCATGAGGTGAAGGCATACAGCGCCTCGGAGAAGCCGTGCGCGCCACCATTGTTGAGCTGGTCGGCAAGACCGGGCACCATGCAGGCGATGGCCGAGCACACCAGAATGGCAAACGGAGTTGCCAAGCACAGGACAACTGCCCAGCGCATCTCGCCCGGCTCGATCTTCTTGCCCAGGAACTCAGGCGTGCGTCCGACCATGAGGCCGGCGATGAACACTGTGAGGATGGCGAAGCCGATCATGCCGTACAGGCCGCAGCCCACGCCGCCGAAGACGACCTCGCCCAGAGCAATCTGGAGCATCTGGACAAAACCGCCCAGCGGGGTGTAAGAGTCGTGCATGGAGTTAACCGAGCCGTTGGAAGCAGCCGTCGTGAAAGCGGACCAGGTAGAAGAGGAGGCGATACCGAAACGGCTCTCCTTGCCCTCCATGTTGCCGCCGGCCTGGCCGTCGGTCATCTCGATATTGACCGCTCCGCCATCGGCCAGCTGCGGGGTGCCCGCATGCTCGTTGACGGCGATGATGCCGGTGAAGATCACCAGCAGGATGAACATGGCGGCAAAGATGGCCTTGCCCTGCTTGGTGTTTTTGACGCCGATACCGAAGGCGAAGCAGTCTAGGCGGCCGGGATCAGCAGCAGGCTGGTCATCTCGATGATGTTGGTGAAGGCACTGGGGTTCTCATACGGATGGGCGGAGTTCACGCCCGAAGAAGCCGCCGCCGTTGGTGCCGGACTGCTTGATGGCGACCTGAGGAGCCGCGGGACCCTGGGGCAGGAACTGCTCGGTGACCACGCGCGCGCCCCCGACAACCTTGCCGTCGACCTTGACCGTGTCGCCCTCGATCTGGGCGCCGTCGATGACGCTCCAGCCGCCGTCTGCATTAGGCTGAACAGCGACGGGTTCTACGAGCTCAGCCTTCTGAGCCGGCTGGAAGTTGGAGATGACGCCACCGGCAGCCAGGCAGATGCCGAACACGAGGTTCAGCGGGATGAGCACATACAGGACGGTGCGGGTGAGGTCGACCCAGAAGGAACCCAGACCCTGCTCCTTGACCTGACGGAAGCCGCGGATCAGCGCGAACATGACCGCGATACCGGTGCCAGCGGAAACGAAGTTCTGCACAGTGAGACCCATGAACTGCACAAGGTAGGACAGGGTGGTCTCACCGGAGTAGGACTGCCAGTTGGTGTTGGTTATGAAGGAAGCAGCCGTATTGAACGACAGGTCCCATGACACACCCGGCAGGTGCTGGGGATTGCCTGGCAAGAAGGACTGAAGCGCCTGGAGTGCCACAAGAGTCACGAGGCCGATCCCCGAAAAGACCAGCACGCTCGCCAGATAGCGCCTACACCCCATCTGTTCTGCCGCGTCGATGCGAAGCAGACGATAGACGCCACGCTCCACAGGAGCAATCACAGGCGACAGGAACGTATGCTCACCATCCATGATATGGGCCATGAACCGACCGAGCGGAACGGCCAGGACGACGAGTACGGCAAAGTACAAGATGTACTGAATCGCAGCGTCCATAGTTTACGAATCACTCCTCATCAGAATGTAGATGTAATAGATAAGAAGTCCAATGCAGACGACTCCGATGATGGGAATGAGGATGTCCATTTACCGCCCCTTTCACACGCGGTCCGATGTCTCGGACGCCTGCCCTCGCAAGCGTCTGGGGACAGTAAACGCTTCTAGGGATTAAAGAGGCGTGAGGGCCGGGGCTCACGTCCTTAAGATGCCGTAAAGATGCAGGTAGAAAGCACTATTGCAGCTGCAGTGCGCCTATACTCGACCTCGCGAGCATACAGTGGTGTCTTCACCGCGTATGCACGCATGGACAACGCTTCAGAAAGGCTACACTATGCAGCGCGACGCATCGGACACTCGCGTCAATCCAGACCTCATCCTCAAGGCAATTGAGAAAGACGGGGTCGCCGATGACACTCGAACCAGCCGGGGACACCTCAAAATTTTCTTTGGCTACGCTGCTGGCACAGGCAAAACCTATGCGATGCTTCAAGCCGCCCACGCCGCCAAGCGGCGAGGTGTCGACGTCGTCGCGGGATACATCGAGCCGCACGAACGTCCGGCAACTGCCCATCTTGCACAAGGGCTTGAGAACGTGCCCTGTAAACTCATCGAGCACAACGGCATTGCGCTCAGCGAGTTCGATCTAGATGCGGCTATCGAACGCGCCCCTCAGCTCATCCTTGTCGACGAGCTCGCCCATACGAATGCGCCGGGGTCTCGCCACGACAAACGCTATCAAGACGTCGAGGAACTTCTACATGCGGGCATCGACGTCTATACGACCGTGAACGTTCAGCATATCGAGAGCCTAAACGACATGGTTGCATCCATCACCGGCGTTGTCGTGAGCGAACGAATCCCCGACCGTATCTTCGATGATGCCGACCAGGTCGAGCTCGTCGACATAGAGCCCGAAGACCTACTTGAGCGCCTTCGCGCCGGCCTCGTCTACCGTCCCGCACAAGCCGACCGAGCGCAACAGCATTTTTTTACCGTCGAGAACCTCACCGCACTCCGAGAAATCGCGCTGCGCCGCTGCGCCGATCGCACCGGTCACCTCACAGACGCCGCACGCGTGCTGGGAAACCGTGACTACTACACCAGGGAGCGTATCTTAGTCTGCGTCTCCCCGGCGCCGACCAATCCCCGCATCGTCCGTGCCGCCGCACGCATGGCGAAAGCGTTTCGCAGCGAGCTCGTCGCCCTGTTCGTAGAGAGCCCGCGCACGCAAGCCATGAGCGATGATGAGCGTGCCAAGCTTGCAGCCAATATCGCCCTAGCCGAGCAGCTCGGAGCACATATGGAAACCGTCTATGGCGACGACATCGCGTTTCAGATCTCCGAGTTCGCGCGCCTGTCGGGTATTTCGAAGATCGTCATGGGGCGCACGGGCGAGCGCAGCAGCGTCCGTCAGGCCCTCTTCGGCCGCAAATCTCTCGTAGAACAGCTCATAACATTCGCCCCGAACCTCGACATTTACATCATTCCAGAACAGTCGACTCCGCCCTCCCGACCCAAAGGACGCCGCCATGCGCTCGCCCTGCAGCCGCCCAGCAGCCGAAACGTGCTTCGCACGCTGGCTCTCTCTTGCCGCCACGGCGATCGGCACGGCTTTCCGCCATCTGGGATTTGCCGATTCCAGCATCATATCCCTCTATATCTTCACGGCCCTGCTGACCGCCGTCACCACGACGGGGCGTATCTGCACGATCGTATCGAGCGTGCTCTCTGTAGTGCTTTACAACTTCTGCTTCGTCGCGCCTCTGTTTTCGCTCGCCAGCTACGACCGAAGCTATCTGGTCACGTTCGGCATCATGTTCGCTACCGCTATGGTCGCCGGCGAGTTAACTGCGCGCATCGCCGACAACGCCCGTACCTCAGCCGAGAACGCATTCAAAACGCGCGTACTCCTCGAAACGAACCAGCTCTTGCAGCAAGCCCATAGCGCGGAGGAGTGCGCCCGCGTCACCATGAACCAACTCATCAAACTGCTAAAACTCGACGTGGTCTTCTACTCCGCCGAACACGGCACGCTCGGCAAGGCGCTCTATGAGTCCGCTGGCACCGAAAACCGATCCGCGTCGCTGCTCACCGACTACGAGCGCGCCGTCGCAACCTGGACCTGCACCAACAACAAGCGCGCGGGCGCAAGCACGCGGACCCTGCCTGAGGCGCGCTGTCTCTACCTCGCGGTTCGCACCGGCGACAAGGTATTCGGTGTTATCGGCATCGCCCTGGAGGGCGCGAGATCGAAGCCTTCGAGCATTCGATCGTCCTATCTATCGTAGGTGAATGCGCCTTGGCGCTCGAAAGCGACCGGGCGGCGCAAGAGCGCGAAGAGGCTGCGGTCTTGGCGAAAAACGAGCAGCTGCGCGCCAAACCTTTTGCGCTCCATCGGCCACGATTTGAGGACACCCCTCACGGCTATATCCGGATCTGCGGCAATCCTTCGGAAGAGCGACGAGAAGCTCAGCCTCGAACAACGCTGCGATCTTGCCGATGCCATCTACGACGACTCCCTCTGGCTTATCGATACCGTGGAAAACCTCCTCGCCATCACACGCGTCGAGGACGGCACCATTCGCCTCAACTTAACATCCGAGCTCATCGACGAGGTCATCGAGGCCGCCCTCAGCCATGTCGCCCAAGCATCGCATGGACGTGCCGTCACCATCGAGCACACTGACGACATCCTGCTGGTACGCATCGACGTCCATCTCATCATGCAGGTGCTTACGAATCTCATCATGAACGCCTTCAAATACACGCCCGAGGACTCGACTGTCACCATCAGCGCACGTCGCGAGGGTGAGTTCATCGTGGTGGACGTCGCAGACGATGGGCCGGGTGTAGCAGACTGCGACAAGCCTCATATCTTTGAGCGCTTCTTCACCTCAAGCAATACGCGGCCCGTAGATTCGCGTCGAAGCATCGGCCTTGGGCTGTCGCTCTGCCGCTCCATCGTGGAGGCGCATGGCGGCGTCATCGAAGTTCGCGACAACCACCCCCATGGGGCCGTCTTCCGTTTTACCCTGCCTGCCGAGGAGATCGAGATTCATGAATAATGCCGCTAAGCCACGCATCCTCCTGGTCGAAGATGACCCGACCGTTCAAAACCTCGTTTCGACCGCGCTTGACCTCCACGGCTATGTCGTGAGCAAGGTTTGCAACGGCCAGGCCGCCATCATGGATGCGGTGTCGCACGGCCCCAGCCTCATCATGCTCGACCTCGGCCTTCCCGACATTGACGGTATCGAGGTCATCACGAAGATCCGAAGTTGGTCGGCAGTCCCCATTATCGTCATTTCGGCGCGCACCGAAGATTCCGACAAGATTGCAGCACTTGACGCAGGGGCAGACGACTACCTCACCAAGCCCTTTTCTGTGGATGAGTTGCTCGCGCGCGTCCGTGCGAATTTGAGGCGCTCCTCGATGGCGTCGAGCGAGTCGACAGAAGCGAGCACGTTCGACAACGGTCCGCTGCATATCGACTACGCCGCGGGATACGCGACGAAAGACGGATGCGAGCTCTCGCTCACCCCAACCGAGTACAAATTGCTCATCCTTCTGGCGAAAAACGTCGACAAGGTGCTCACCCACACCTTCATCACCCGCGAGATATGGGGCACGAGCTGGGACAGCGATCTGGCGAGCCTGCGCGTGTTCATGCGCACCCTGCGCAAGAAGATCGAGGCAGACCCCTCTCACCCCAAGATGATTCAGACGCACATGGGTGTCGGGTACCGCATGCAGCGTCTCTAGCCCACCCCACAAAAAGTTGCGGTGGAATACGGAGTAGATAAGGCCTTTGACAGCCAAAACAGTCCGTATTTCACCGCAACTGATGGGTGGGATGGAGTTAGAGGCCCAGATAGGTAGTCATGCCTTCGACGGCGAGCTTGGCGCCGGCTACGGCGTGAACAACCGTCAGCGGGCCGTTAACCACGTCGCCGGCGGCAAAGACACCGGGCACGGTGGTCATGCCGCACTCATCGACCGAAAGAAGGCCGCAATGGTCGGTCTCCAAGCCACCCGTCGTGAGCACAAGCTTGTCCTTGGGCACCTGCGAAGCCGCGATCACAACTGTGTCGGCGGACACATGGTCGAGCTCTTCCTCGTAGCCCACCACATTGTTGTCCTCGTCAAAGATAGCCGTCTCGAACACCGGACCGTTATCATCGATGGCGCAGATCGCCTTGCCGCACACAATCTCGGCACCGTCAAGCTCGGTCAGCTCCACCTCGTCATCGATGGCCGAGATATGGCGCGATCGAGCATACACGGTGACCTTACGAGCACCCGAGCGCAGCGCCGTGCGGGCCACATCCATGGCCACGTTACCGGCACCGATGACCGCCACATTCTGTCCGATCGCCACACTCGAAGGATCAACCAGGTAATCGATACCAAACAGCACGTTGCCGCGCGACTCGCCGGGAATACCCAGTTTGCGAGCTCGCCAGGTACCGGTACCGACAAAGACCGCGTCGTAGCCGTCACGTAGCAGGTCATCGATGTGCAGTGCGCCGCCGATGGTGGTCGAGGGGCGCACGCGCACGCCAAGCGAGCACATCACGTGACGGTACTTTTGTACGAGCGCACGGGGCAGGCGGAACTCGGGGATACCGTACTCCAGCACACCGCCGATCTCGGGGCGCTGTTCAAATACCGTGACGGCACAGCCCAGCTGGGCCATCTTAATGGCCACGGTAATACCGGCGGGACCGGAACCGACCACGGCAACCTGTTTGCCGCACGACGGCGCGGGCTTCCACTCCTTACGATCCAAATACGCTGTCGAGATATAGTTCTCGATGCTCGAGAAATGCACGGATGTGCCCTTGCGGCCCTGAATGCAAGCACCCTCGCACTGGCCCGAATGGTTGCACACCATAGAGCAGACCGCGCTCATGGGATTGTTCTGGAACAGCAGCTCGCCCGCTTCTTCTAGACGACGCTGTTTGAACAGGTCGATGACCTGCGGAATAGGCGTCTGAACCGGGCAGCCCTTAATCTGACAGAACGCCCTTTTACAACCTAGGCAACGATTCGCCTCTTCGACAATGTGGATAGCCACGCAACTCCCCTTTTTAATGCAATCCAATGGGGGCGACGATAAAGACCCTTCACCGCCGCCCCCATACAGGTAATCTCAATCTGCCGACACGGCAAAAGCCAATGCTATAGCTCGCGATGAGAAGCCCCGCAGCGAGCAGACATGTGCTCGAGTGTCGCCAGGCAGTCAGCCGCCGTCGCCGGTACGCTGTTCTCGACCACGCAGGGAATCCCAGGGCAGGCGGCAGCCGCCCAGGCCACCACAGGCTCAAAGTCATATCGTCCCGTCTCGCCCACGCCATGACACACCAGGCGCGAACCCGTACCGTCGCACCATCCGGCTCCGTCCTCGTTGTCGACGACCTCATAATCCTTGGCGTGCAGCACGCGGATCTTACTGCCGCATAAGTAGAGCATGCGCGCGGTGATTTCCTGCGCTTCGTCAACGACACTGGGGTGCAGCAGCGATACCGGGTCGTAGATCACGCCGAGCGACGGGCTCGAGACGCGCTCCAGCACCTCACGGCAGCGATCCGGAGTATTAACCGTCTCGTTCCAACCGGGCTCGATCAAAATTTGCCCGCCCACGGCCTCGGCCCGATCGCAGACGCGTGTAAGCCCGTCTGTAAACGCTTCGAGTGCCCCATCGGTCATGCGGTCGTCAGCAACGCGGTTCTGCGCATTGGGGCGACCGGTCTCGGTGCCAACCGGGCATCCGCCGAGCATCTGGGCAAAGTTCAGGCATGCCTCGTACTCGGCAATGTTATCCATGAGCTGTTGGCGATCGGGCGTCGCCAGATTCTTATAGCACCCGAGCACGGCGACCGAAACGCCCGCCTCGTCGAGCACCGCGCTCAAATGGTCGGCAAGCTCGCGGGTCAGGCCGCCTCGATCGATCCCCATCGATGCGTAGAGCACCTTGCTCGGCAGCTGAATGCACGAAAAGCCCAGCTCTCCCGCCATACGAATGCGTTCCTCGACGGTCCCCTGCGGAAGGTCGTGCAAACGTACACCCGGAGTAATAGCCCCCACGTTATTCACATCCCTTATGAGCGTTGATGCCCGGAGTGTATCCGCCAAACGGGTCCTCGATGGAGCACACGCCCGAGGGGGCGAGCGGATCGCGCTTACCGGCCAGCTTGTCGTGATGCATGGTCTCGATATAGGCAAGCACCAGCGGCGCCACACCCTTTGCATCATTTTTGACCACGGGCTCGCTCATGTAGTAATCAAACGTGCCCTCGCGGTGCGCGGTGTTTCCCAAGCCCGCAACCAGGCAGATGTTGTCGAGCGCCAGCTGCCCGTCATACTCGGACAGGCAGGTCTCGCAGATGCCGTCGAAGGCGCGACGGCCGTACTGGTAGTAACGCTCGCCCAGCACGCCCAGACGCACGCCCTTCATGATGGCATTGGCAAAAATCGCGCTACCAGACTCCTCCAGGTAGTTGGGGGCGATATTGGGCAGGTTGATGACCTGATGCCACATGCCGGTCTTCTCGTCCTGATACGGCAGCATGGCGTCGATCAGGTCGTGGAACATCTTGCGAATCTCGTCCTTCTCGGCTGACATCGAAGGCGGCATGAGCTCCCAGGTATCGATGAGTGCCATGGCAAACCAGCCCTCGGCGCGCAGCCAGAAGTTAGCCGAAAGGCCGGTGACCGGGTCGCACCAGAACTGTTTGCGGCTCGCGTCGTAAGCGTGATAGTACAGACCGTTGAGGGGGTTGCGCATCAGGTCATGCACAACCTGGAACATATGGAAGCTGTCCGAGCAGGCACGACGGTTGTGGAAGCTCAGCTCATACTGCATGTAGAACGGCTGCGCCATATACATGCCGTCGAGCCAGATCTGGTTGGGGTAGACGGCCTTGTGCCAAAACACGCCCTCTTTGGTACGCGGCTGGGTTTCGAGCTGACGATAGATGGTATCCATGGCGGCGCGATACTTGGGCTTGCCCACCAGGTCATAGAGCTTGTAGAGGGTCTTGCCCGCATTGACGTTATCGAGGTTGTACTCCTGCGGGTTGTAATGCTTGATGGTGCCGTCGTCCTGGACAAAGAAATCGATATAGTCGTCGGCAAAGGTCAGGTAGCGCTGCTCACCCGTGATCTCGTACAGTTCGATGAGCGCCTTGATCATGCAGCCGTCGATATAGTTCCAGGTGTTCTCCTTGCCGGCGCGAATCTTTTCGATATTCCAAGCCGGCGCCTGCGGCGTAGAGGTTTCGATCAACTGCTCGATATAACGGTCCAGGATTTGATTGCAACCCATTGCTGTCCCCTCTGACATAAACGATAGGTGAACGTTACCCCTAGTGTAACGCGAACGAGGAATATAGGGTGAACGTTAACCCTATATTCCTCGCGAACGGCAGACTTTTAGCGGCAAACGGCGGTGAGACCCGCGGCGATGCGATGCGCCAGGCGCTCATAGCCGGCAGGACTGTAATGCAGACCGTCCGGCATATAGAGCTCGCGGTGCTCCGGCAAAAACGGGCTGATACCGCTTTGCGCATACAGGTCAATCACCGGCACGGAGTAGCGGTCGCAAACCTCGAGCATCGCTCGCACGTAGGCGACCTGCGTCAACCCCAGGTGGTTGAGCTCGTCGCTTGCCGGGATATCCTTCTCGTGCTTGCCGCTCGTCTTGCACGGCGTCATAAACACAAGCTTTGCCTGGGGCGAGCGCGCCGTGATGGTACGGATCAGGTAATCGAGTGCACCATAGAACTCATGTACGTCCGTGCTGCCGAGCTCTCCAAGCGGCACGTTGCGGCTAAAGTCGTTGACGCCGCCAAAGACGATGTAGATATCGGCCGCATCGTCGATACCGTCAAGGCGTTCGACAAACGAATCGGTACGGTCGGCCTTGATGGCGATACGCGAACCCTTGATGCCAAAGTTCTCGACGACCGCGCCTCCCAGCAACGCGCCCAGATGCGAAGTCCAAGAGATGTCGTTGCCGCCTGCGCCGCATCCGTTATCGCCCCATGTGGTCGAATCGCCAAAGCAGCAAATGGTCGATTCACTCAAACTCTTCGTTTCCATAATCTTCTCCTCATCCGCCCATCGGCGGTCATACAGGAACGTACCGTTTATTCGCAGCATGCCGAGGGGCTATGCACGGGCGCATTCCGCAACGTGCGAATCGAGCCATTCGATATCCTCGGCAAGATGTGCCACGCCCAGATGGTGTTCACCCGGACACACCTCGTGCCGCAGGCCATCTCTGCGGCTCAGCAACTTGTAGGCATCGCGCACGATCTCGAGCTGCTCGTCAACATTTTTCAGCCCGCGCGAACCGTTCAGATGATCCTCTTCGCAGCTTTGCACCAGCAGCGGATGCGGCGCGATGAGCGAGGCAATATCGCCCATGTCGAGTAAGCGCCAAAGTCCGGGTGTGTAGTTGCAGCTGCAATTGCCATTGAGATGCAGCAGCGAATCGTCGACACCGTACAGATAGCCCGAGACAAACGCCTTGCGCACACGCGGGTCGAGTGCGGCCAGGTACAACGTCATGTAGCCGCCACCCGAAAAACCAAAGCAACCCAGGTCATCCATGGCAATGTCGCCGCGCGCCTCCAAGTAATCGATCAAGCGCATGTTGTCCCAGACGTTGAGGCCCGCAACCGTAAGACCCAGCGGCTCGGCCATACGTGCTTGATTCAGACACGTACCGCGCAGGTAGCTGTTCTCGTCATCGCCCTGGCCCTTCCAGTCACGACGGTATCCCCAACCGCGTGCGTCGGGGCAGACGGTCACGTAACCCATACGCGCCAAACGCAGACCGTAGTCGTAATTGAACTTACGCACGGCATCATCGACCGCCGGCACGCCCGCAACACCGGCTACGCTTGCAGCACCCGCTCCCTGATGGCCATGCGGGCAGATATAGCAACACTTGCGGCCGCACGCATCGAGCTTAGGCGACTGCGGCTCGAGCAGGTAGAACGGCATCCAAACGTCGCGCTCCACCTGCAGCATCGCATGGGTGCGCACGATGCCGCCGGCAACCCGCACGCGGCTGAGCTCACGAATCTCAATCGGGACGCGGTCCATAAGCGAAAGGCCCAAAACATCGTACAGACGAGTCCTGGTCGCAATCTTCCACGCCTCAAAATCTGCAGGAGTCTTGCCCGTAAAAGCAGCCGAACGTCCCTCGCGCTTCAGCCGGGCACGCAGCGCAGGCTCGTCTTCGCAGTACGTCTCGATGTGCACGGTGCGGCCATTGGCAGATAGCCCAGCCGTCTCAACCGCATCACCGTCGCCGCCCTCGGGATCCCAGCCATCCCCACCGGCAAGCACCTGCTCGCGAGCGTACCCGACGGCAGCCATCACATCGAGTTTATTTGCCCACGGCACCCAGTCGGTAGTATCACCCGCCGGCCCATGCTAGGATTGCGCCAGCATACTGCGCGCAGCTGTGCGCCGCCGGCTTATTCCAATCCCACCAGCCTTCGCGCTTGATATGTCGCCCCAGCCAGCAATCGATCAGCGCAGTTTGCGCCCATTCGCGCCAAGGACGGCCCAGGTAGACCGAATCCGGCGCCACGCCATCCGGAGCTGTAAACGAACAACCATGAAACACAAATCCGTACGGCTCGCCTTTAGGCGTGGAGGCTGCCGTTACATACCCGTTGACATCCATATTGCGGTTGAGCGAGCGAATCTCGCACCCCTCAAAGTAGGCACGCGCGCCGCCAAAGATAAAGTCGACATCGCCCTCGATCCGGCAACGTCGGAAATATTGGCGCCCCACCCGGCGCGGCGCATACTGTTTGGGTCCTATGAACCCGCCCGGTTTGACCTCATGCGGCGGCAGCGGACCCAAAAACAGTGTGTCCTGGTGCCCCTTAATGCAGCAGGCATCGACAACCAGACGGTCGCCATCGGCATACAGGGCAATCGCCTGACCGACCTCGCGCCCATCGCCGGCATCATTTACGATCGTTAGGTTCTCGAGCCGCACGTCGTCGGCATCGACCAAAACGGTATAGGTCCTAAACGTGCCGAGCGTGCCGTCCGCGCCCGAGCCGTCCTCCGAAGGCATCTTGGCACCCAGGCCGCCCATGATATGCACGCTATCGGCCGTCTCTCCCTCAATCGTCACATGCGGGCGACGAATCTCGACCCGCTCGCGGTACTCACCCGGCTCGACGCGAATCATCACCGGTTGCTCGGCATCCGGATAGAGCTGATCGGCTGCCGCCAAGGCATCGGAAATCGTTGGATACGCTCCTGCCGCAGCCCTCGAAACGCGCAGCGTATAGATACTTTCGCTCATCGTCCATCACGCTCCCATGCAACGAACTGTTCAGGCCAGCCCTGAACCTGTGGCTGAATATGCTCGGCGCAGCCCTTAAATGCCGTTTGGTCCGTGGCGAGCGATGCCCCATGCTTTCCATGCGAAAAGACATGTAGGCTAAAGCCAATCCCGTGGTCGGCAAGAGCCTGCGCAAGAAGGAGGCTATTTTGAACTGGTACCGATGCATCCTCGGCGGTATGCCACAAGAACGTACGGGGGAAGCCATCGCCCACCATATTCTCGATCGACAACTTTTGAGCTAAAGCGCCATCGGCACCCGTTAGGTGTTCAAACGAACCACGATGAGCATAGGCCCCCGAGCTTACGACCGGATAGCCCAAGCAAAGTGTGTCAGGCCGAATCGACTCAGGCGATGCCGAAATCGACTCTGCAAGCCAGGGTTGGTCCCAAAGCGCCCCGAGCAAGCCAACTAGATGCCCACCGGCCGAAAAACCCATGACCGTAATCCGATCAGGATCGACACAGTACTTTGCCGCATGGCTTCGGACGGTATCGACCGCCCGCGCGAGTTCTTGCAATGCCAGCGGATAGACAGCCGGAGCAACCGAATAGTTCAGTACAAACGCTTGGTAGCCCATCGCCAACAAACGGAGCGCTACCGGCTCGCCTTCGCGCGGCGAAACGTGATCGTAGCCGCCTCCTGGCACGACCACAACTGCAGGCAGCGGTTTTAAAGCATAAGCATCTTCGGTCGGGGCAAAAACATAAGACGTAATCGTGGCAGACGAGCCATCGACCCCGACAGGAATCGTTTTATTGAGCATGTATTCCCTTTCACCATGATGCGTAGCGCAGCGCACACGGCCGTATCGCACAAGGGCTGCATTGCCGATTTATCCGACAATGCAGCCCTGGTCATCAACCCGAGTTAGGAACGGACAACCTTGTCGACGTTCTGGAGCTGCAGTTCCTCGCCGTCCTGGCCCTCGATCACCACATTTTGCAGATCGAGTACCTTGACGTTTTGCGCAATGATGCCCTGACACACCATGGGCCCAACGCCGCAGGCCATGGCCGGGACAAAGGGCTCGGCATCCGGCGCGAAGGTCACGTGGACATCCTGGAACGTCAGGCGCGTTACTTTACTCTCGGGCAGGCCCGTGATGTAGGCAGCGGCCGCGTGGCAGTTAGTGGCCTCGATATCGCAAAACGTCGTGGCACCAAAGCCGGGCGTGCGGTCGTCGACAGGCAGCGTCTCGCGAGACTGCACGTAATCGGTCTTGCCGTCCTTGTCGCAGAAGTAGAAGGAGTTGACCACGAAGGGTGTGAGCACCTCATCCATGCGAATGTGCTCAAAGGTAATGCCCTCGTTGACGGCATCCTTGCCGCGCCCGCGGCGGGTCTTGACGCGCAGGCCGCGGTCGGTGCGCTCAAAGAGGCACTTGCTCACGGTAAGGTCCTTGATGCCGCCGGCAGCCTCTGAACCCAGGACCACGGCGCCGTGACCATCGTGCATGTAGCAGTGAGAGATCAGCACGTCGTGCGTGGCGGGACGAAGCTCGGGCTCAATGCCCAGCTTGCCGCTCTTGATGGCGATGCAGTCGTCGCCCACCGAGAACTGACAGCCAAGGATGCGGACAAAGCCGCAGCTCTCGGGATCGAAACCGTCGGTGTTGTGGGAGTTCTTGGGGCCCTCGATGGACAGGCAGAGCGCATCGACGTGCTCGCACAGGATGGGGTGGATGTTCCACGCCGGGCTGTTGCGGACGGTGAAGCCGGCCAAGCTCACGTTTTGGCACTCGGACAGGAAAATCATGCGCGGGCGGGCGACCTCGCGGCCCTCCTCCGGGCGAAAGATGTTCTTAAAGTCCTTGTTCCACCAGTTGTCCTCGGCAAAATCGGTCTGACCGTCGATGGCACCACGACCATAGATGCACACGTCGTGCACGCTCAGACCCGTAAAGGTAGAGCAGTAGGTCGAGAAACTCTCGCCCTCCCAGCGGCCCAGGGGCAGCATATCGGTGCCGGCATGCCCGGCGCCCTCGTCGCCTGTGACCGTGCCCGGAATGTAGGCAAGCGCCGCGCGATCGTGACGGGCCAACAGCACCGCTCCCTCGGCGAGCTCGATGTTGATATTGCTCTTAAGGAAGAGGGACTTGATGCGATAACTACCGGCGGGGATCAGCACGCGCCCGCCCTTGGGGCAGGCCATGATGGCAGCCTGGATGTTGGTGGTGTCGTCGTGCTCGGCATCGCCCTTGGCGCCACAGTCGCGAACGTTGATGGTAAAGGGCTCAGCCGGCGTGGTGACACCTACGCTCAGCTCACGCTCGCCACAAACAAAACGAACCAGGTTGCGCTTGCCGGGGATCAGGCCGTCGACATAGGTCTCGACCGTATTCGTGGTACCGGCGGGCTCGTCGTTGACAAAGATCTCCCACGTATCGGCACAGGTAAAGTAGCCGCCGTCGTCAAGCTCGATCACGGCCGCGCGGGCGTTGCGCCAGATAACGTTCGTCTCCATGGATTTCTCCCTCAAAAAGATGCTCTAAAGGCAAATTGTACGCTGTTAAAAAAGGGCCGTGCCTGCCGGCGGAATTCCGGTGGCACGGCCCTGTGATTTGGACGATATGTCGGCCTTACTCGGCGGGGGTTACGCTACCGTCCTGGAAGCCAACGTTGTTGTGGGCAAAGCAGTCCTCGTACTTAAAGCCGGAGAGCTCCTCGCAAAGCGCCTTGACCTCGGGCTTGACGTCGGCCATCTTGCCACCCTCCTTGACGCGGTGAATCTCGTCGCAAAGGATGTCGCACTGCTCCTTGTCGATCTTGATGCCGCGGGCAAGGACGGCCGCAAGCAGGAAGAAGCCGGCACAGCCGATGATCATGTAGCCGCAGATATACAGAGGCACGGTAGCGGGCTGGGTCACGGCGTCGCTATTGCCGGCGGTCTGAATGAAGCCGGAGGCAGCAAGGACGATAGCCCACACGTTGACGGCGATAGCCTGGGCGATCTGCTGGCAGAGCTGCTGCGCGGAGCTGTAGATGCCCTCGCGACGACGCAGGGTGATGAGTTCATCGACATCGGGGATGTAGTTGAGCAGAACATCGGGCAGGTACTGGAAGCCGACGTAGAAGAACTTCCAGATGGCGAAGATGATGGGGTAGGCGATCATGGCGATGGCGACCGTGGAGGTGCCGTTGATCTGACCAAAGGCGAAGTAGTTGTAGGCGATGATGCACGCAGCGCAACCGACGTTGGCCAGGTACCAAGACTTGTGGAAGCCCTTCTTGGCCATGAGAGCGACCCAGATGGCGGTGCAGACGATAGCGACGACCTTGCCAGGCATCTCCATCACGGACTCGTAGGACTTAGGAATCTGCAGGCAGTAGACGATGAAGAAGGACAGGCAGGCAGACCAGCAGGCAGCAGCGAGCTTCGTGGAGACCTGTGCGTACAGGACCTTGCGGAAGGACTTGTTGCGGAAGGTGGAGATTACGTCGATGAAGAACTTCTTGATACCCTCGCCGACGCTCTCGATCTTCTCCTGAGCGACCTCCTCGGGGGTGTGCTCCCACGTGGACAGGTACACGCAGAGCAGCGAGATTGCCATGACCGAAGCGTTGATCGTAGCGATGATGAAGTAGCTGAACGGGTTGGTCTCGCCGAAGGTGCCAAAGCCGAAGCCCACAAGTGCAGCCATCAGGAAGCCGGCGGCGTTACCAAAGAGATGCTTGTAGCCGGTGAGGTACGTACGCTCCTTGAAGTCGTCGGTCATCTCGATGGTAAGCGGCGACAGGTTGGCGGTGCAGAACGTATACGCGACGTTGTAGATCAGGTACAGCACAAAGTAGTACGGGAAGCCAAACGGCGTAGCCACGAAGATGAGCGGCTCGGCGATCATCATCGGGATGGCCAGCAAGATCCAGAAACGACGACGACCAAAGATGCGGCCAATCTTGGTGGCATAGAAGTTATCGGCCACAAAGCCCATCAGCGGGCAAAGAATAGCGTTGACATAGATGGCAAACGAGCTGATCAGTGCAGCCTCGCCTGCGGACAGGCCACACTCCGTGGACAGGAACAGCACCATGTAGCTGTGCGTAAATGTCAGGGCACCGGAATTGAGCATACCGCCCATACCAAAGCCCAAGCGCGTCCAGAATGTGATCTTACGCTTTTTTCCGATCTTATTAGTCATCGAGCTCCCTCTCTTTTCTCGATTGTCTTGCAGCAAGACATTGGAGTCCACACTGACATCTGTCTGCCCAGCGTTCAGGGTGAACGTTTAGTTAGATTATGCGCGATTGCTTATGACAGGTGAACGTTCACTTGAATAATATCCTTGAACGGTCGATTTTTACCGCTGAACGGACACAATTGAGATCCTCACACCTATTTTCTGCTGGTAAGGGTGCCATGCTGGACAGCCATGAGATAGGTGAACGTTTATCAGATTTTCCAACATATTCACTTAACCACGAAACGAAAAAGCCCCGCCGGGAACACTCCCGATGGGGCCGGTGACATCTCGCTATGCTTGGGCGCACTTGCCGCTACAAGCAGACGCCGTCCTTCCAGATACTGATCTCGTGACAGCCACGGCGCTCAGCACTCGTGAGCTTACCGCTCGCCGTCTCCAGCACCAGCTGGTACAGATCGTGGGCAGCCTCGTCGAGCGTACGCTCACCCGTGGCAATCACGCCAGCGTTAAAGTCCATCCAGTTGGCCTTGTGGTCGCACAAACGCTGATTGGTGAACACCTTGAGGGTAGGCGCCGGCGCGCCAAACGGTGTGCCGCGGCCGGTCGAGAACAGAATCACGTGGCAGCCGGCAGCCGTCAACGCCGTGGTGGATACCATGTCGTTGCCCGGACCGCACAGCATGTTCAGGCCGTGTTTATTTGCCTGGCCGGCATACGGCAGCACGTCGACGATGGGGGCAGATCCGCCCTTTTGCACGCAGCCGCAGCTCTTGTCCTCGAGCGTGGTAATACCGCCGTCCTTGTTGCCGGGACTCGGGTTCTCATAAACGACCTCGCCGTGGCTAATAAAGTAGTCCTTAAATCCATTGAGCATGTCGGAGGCAGCGTTAAAGACCTGCTCATTCTCGCAACGGTCGAGCAGGATGCTCTCCGCGCCAAACATCTCGGGCACCTCGGTAAGCACCGACGTGCCGCCACGGGCGACGACCATATCGCTCACGCGACCGATCGTGGGGTTGGCGGTAATGCCCGAAAGACCGTCGGAGCCGCCACACTTAAGACCAATGACCAGCTCGGAGGCCGGAATGGGCTCGCGCTTGGACTGCTTTGCCAGGTCTGCCAGCTCGGCCAGAATCTTGTGACCCTCGATTTGCTCGTCGGCTACATCCTGGCAGGTGAGAAAGCGAACGCGCTCGTGATCGAAGTCACCGAGCTCGTCGAGCACCTGCTGGTGTGTGCAGTTCTCGCAACCGAGCGACAGGAACAGCACGCCGGCCGCATTAGGATGACGCGAGAGCGCCACCAGCAGACGACGCGTCTGGGCATGGTCGGCGCCGGTCTGCGAGCAGCCAAAGGGATGCGGGAAGTAGTAAACACCCTCCAGCGAGCCATCGACCAGATCCTGGGCCTGCTCACACATGGCACGGGCGACTTCGTTGACACAGCCGACCGTGGGGATGATCCACAGCTCATTACGCGTCGCGGCACGACCGTCGGCGCGGCGGAAGCCCATAAAGGTCTCAGGCTCAACGGGATCCACGACCGGATGCGTGGGGTTGTAGGCGTACTCGACCTCGCCCGAAAGGTTGGTCTTCACATTGTGCGTGTGGAGCCACTGACCGGGCTGGACATCGCCCGTCACATGGCCGATAGGAAGGCCGTACTTGATGACGTCCTCCCCTGCGGCAATCGCGCGCACCGCCATCTTATGGCCCTGCGGAATATCCTCCACGGCCACGACCTCGCCCACCCCGGGAACCGCGACGGCAGTGCCCTTGGCAAGCGGCGACAGCGCAACGATCACGTTATCGGCCGGATTGATCTGGATAGTATTCATTACAAATGGTCCTAACCCTACAGGTTGAGCAGAAGTCGAGACGCGGGCACGCCGTCCCGCGCCCGCGTCTGCGCCGGAAATTTACGCCTGAGCGTTGGCGAAGGCCTGCTTGGCGCCCTCGGCACGCACGACAGCGAGCGCGCTGACGACAAACTCCTCAAGACCTGCGATTTGCGTAAGGTCCTCGCCCCACATCTGCTCGTTGGTGAGCACGTCGTGCACCAGCTGGGCATCGTCGGCGCCGGCATGGGCGGCGTAGAAGTCGAGCACGAAGGCGTCGTCCTGAGCGGTGTACTCGGTGCCGTCGGAGCGACGCAGGTGCAGGCCGTCGCCCTCGCGGGACACGAGCTCCTGCGTGTAGAAGGAGATGAGCGTAGCGAGGCTCGTCGCCAGGCACTTGGGCAGGTTGCCGGTCTCGGCAACGTAGTCCTTGAGTGTGGGCAGGTCGCGAGCGCGCCACTTAGCCGTGGAGTTGAGGCAGATGGAGAGCAGCGCATGATCAATAAACGGGTTGTCGAAGCGGTTTTCGACGGCGGCGGCAAAGGCCTTGCAGTCCTCGACATCCAAGTCGGCGGCAAGCGTCGGAATGACCTCGTCGTAGAGCATGGTGTTCATGAAGCCGCGAATGGTCTCGTCATGCATGCAGTCGCGCACGATATCAAAGCCGGCAACCCAGGAACCCGGAACGAAGGCGGTGTGGGCACCGTTGAGGATGCGGACCTTGCGCTTTTTGTACGGGGTGACGTCGGGAGTCACGAAGACGCCGGGGAGACCGGCCTTCACAAACGGCAGGCGCTCCTTGAGCGACTCGTCGCCCTGGATACCCCGACATCTGGAAGGGCTCGCGCACGGCCAGGAAGGGGTCCTCGTAGCCCAGACGCTCGGCAACCGCGGCGGCCTCCTTAGGATCGCGGATGCGGCCGGGGACGATGGTGTCGACGAGCGTGGTGCAGACGGTACAGTCGTTGGCCATCCACTGCGCAAACTCGTCCTCCCAACCCCGAGTCGCTCACGTACTGGTTCATGATGCGCAGCAGCTCCTCGCCGTTGTGATCGATGAGCTCGCAGGCGAGCACGATAACGCCCGACTTACCGGCGGCCCAGCGGGCGTGAAGGACCTGGACAAGCTTGGCAGGGAAGCTCGCGGGCGGCATGTCGTCGGCCTTGCAGGACGGGTCGTAGGCGATACCGGCCTCGGTGGTGTTGGAGACGATGATCTCCAGGTCGTCGGAGACAGCGACCTCCATCATGGCGCGATAGTCGTCCTCGCGATACGGGTTAAGGCAGCGGCTGCAGGCGCTGATTACACGAGACTCGTCAACCGTGTTGCCGTTCTCCTTGCCACGCACCAGCACGGTGTACAGGTCGTCCTGGGCATTGATACCGTCGGCGAAGCCAAAGGCGCCACTGATGGGCTGCACCATGACAACCTTGCCGTTCCATCCGGTGGCCTCGTTGCCCATGTCAAAGAAGCGATCGACGAAGGCACGCAGGAAATTACCCTCGCCAAACTGCAGAACCTTCTCGGGAGCGTCCTTGGGCAGCAGGTAGCCCTTGTAGCCGATCTTCTCGAGCGCATCGTAGCTGATGTTCTCCATCTATGTCTCTCCTTAGATAACTGTTAGCGTGCAAGCAAAACGGGGCGCCGTGTGTGGCAACGGCGCTCCCGAGTTCGATGTGATTCGATGCGGGCTTAGGCCTCGACGGTGTCCAGGTCAAAGCCAAAGTAGCGGACCGCATTGTTGTAGCTGATGTCGCGCACGATACTGCCCAGCAGCTCCATGTCGGCCGGGTACTTGCCCTGCTCGACCCACTCGCCGATCACGCTGCACAGCACGCGACGGAAGTACTCGTGGCGCGGATAGGACAGGAAAGAGCGGGAGTCGGTAAGCATGCCCACAAAGTTGCCCAGGACGCCCTCGTTAGCCAGAGCCGTGAGTTGCTCGCGCATGCCGACCTCGTTGTCGTTGAACCACCAGGCGGAGCCGTTCTGGATCTTACCGGCGGTCGGAGCCTCCTGGAAGCAGCCCATGACGGTATCGATCATGGTGTTATCGATGGGGTTCAGGCTGTACAGAATGGTCTTGGGCAGGCCGCAGGTCTCCTGAATGGAGTTGAGGAAATCGGCAAGCTGGTCGGACGGCGTGTAGTTGGAGATGCAATCGTAGCCGGTATCGGGACCGAGCTTGGCAAACATGGCGCGGTTGTTGTCGCGCTTGCAGCCAAAGTGCAGCTGCATGGCCCAGCCCAGACGGACATACTCGCCGGCAACGAACTGCATAAAGGCAGTCTTGTACTTGAGGACCTCTTCCTCGGTAAGCGGCTCGGCAGCCAGACCCTTGGCAAAGATAGCCTCGATCTCGTCGGCGGTAGCCGGGACGTACATAACGTAGTCGAGTGCGTGGTCGGAGGCGCGGCAGCCCAGCTCGTGAGCAACGTCGTAGCGCTTGGAAATGGCAGCCTTCATGCCCTCAAAGTCGCTGACCTCGACGCCGGCAACCTCGGAAAGGTGCTTGCAGTAGTCGGCAAACTCCTGGCCGCGCTCGATGCGCAAAGCGGCATCGGGGCGCATGGCGGGAACGACCTGAACGTCAAAGCTGTCGTCGGCGGCAATCTTCTTGTGCCACTCAAAGCTGTCGGCGGGGTCGTCGGTAGTGCAGATCATGCGGACGTTGGACTGCTTGATCAGGTTACGGCAGGTAAAGCTAGCCTCAGCGAGCTTGGCGTTGGCAAGGTCCCAGACCTCCTGGGCAGTCTTGCCGTTGAGGACGCCCTCGTAGCCAAAGTAGCGCTTAAGCTCCAGGTGGCTCCACTCAAAGACGGGGTTGCCAACGCAGCGACCCAGGGTCTCGGCCCACTTTTGGAACTTCTCGCGAGCAGGGGCGTCGCCAGTGATAAAACGCTCGTCGACGCCGTTGGCACGCATCAGGCGCCACTTGTAGTGGTCGCCGCCCAGCCAAACCTCGGTGATGTTCTCGAAACGCTTGTCCTCCCAAATCTCCTTAGGAGAAATGTGGCAGTGATAGTCGACGATGGGCATGCCCTCGGCAAAGTTGTGGAACAGCTCCTCGCCGGTCTTGGTGCTCAGCAGGAAATCCTGATCGTCCATAAAGTTTTTCATCAAACAGCCCCTTTGCTGGCAACGCGGGGCGCACGGCGCGCTCGTTATCCTTTAGGTGAACGTTCACCATACTAATCCATTACGACTCAAAAGGTGAACGTTCACCTAACAACCATGGGGTGAACGGTAGGTTTTGCCCGTTCAACGGTTGCCGGAGCTGTGACTTGCATGCATTGCGGACCGGTTGGCGTCCCCGAACACCGAACTTGAGCGCTTTTGCTCAGGTGGGTCATGTCCCGACGTGCATTTTTGGGAGTATTCAGCATTGGAGCGCGCCGTGCGCCATCCTCAGCGTCCTATTTGGAACGCAGATAGCGCCCGATCGGCATAAAAAGTGCCCCCGATGGCAAATTACGCCATCGGGGGCACTTAAAACAGTCGTTCTGCACCTCATTCAGGGCATGCCAATGCTGAATACTCCCAAAAATGCACGTCGCAAGAGGGGGTACCTGCTCAATCGGCTAAATACCCGCAAGTTCGCAGTAGCGGTCGACATTGCTGGCAAATACCATCTCGACGGCACCCTTCTGGACGGGCACCGTCGGGGTCCTTCCCCGACAGCAGATAATCGCCCAGCGTCTTAGCTCCGCGATACGCCAGGCTCGTCGGGTCCTTATAGACAATATTGGTAAAGATACCGCGGCGCAAGGCCAGAGCACTTTCGGGAAACAGGTCGTTGCCGATCACCATGACCCGACCGGCCTTGCCGGTCGAGACGAGCGCGTCGGCAACCACTTCGGAACCAACGGCAAAAACGCTACAGATAAGTTCGGGGGCGTCCGGCGCACTCAAGCGCTTTTCGAGCTCATGCTCGAGTTGTTTGACTTGCGCATGGGCACCTGCAAGATCCTCAACCTGCCATGGAATATCACGTTCGCGCAGGTAATTGTGGAAGGCGCGGGCGGTTAGATAGTGCGAATCGGTATATGGGTCGCCTGTCAAAAGGAGCACGCGGGCGTCGGCCCCAGAAGCATGGACCAGGTTTGCCGCCTGCTCGGCCATAAGGCTGCCTGCCGTCGAATAATCGGCCAAGCTCGCACCCAAACGATTCAAATGCGGACGGTCGCCGTCGACAAGCTCAATCGTCACGCCCGCCTCGGCGATCTGCCCCAAAAGCTCAGTCGCACGATCGTCGCCCGGCGCATAGGCGAGCAAGCCATCAATCTTCTCGCCCACCTGCAGACGCTCGTCGATTTGCTCGAGTGCATCAGCGTAGCCGCCCACGCCAAATTCAACGCGCTCAACCGTAATGCCCCGGTCGATGACCTCCTGTTCAAAGCGATTGCAGCCTTCCCACAGGTAACGGAAAAAGTACGCTCCCTCGCGCGATGCGCGGGGCAGGCAAAACACCAGATTGATATCCTTGCGGCGCAGGCTTGAGGCACTTGTGTTGCGGTGATAGCCCATGGCCTCGGCCTTAGCGTTCACCTTGGCGCGCACGGATTCGCTCACGCCGGCCTTTCCCGTCAGAGCCTTGTGCACGGTATTGATGGAAACGCCAAGCTCGGCGGCTATGTCCTTCATGGTTACGCGAGCGCTCATGCGGTTACTCCGTTATAGATAAGTTGCCAATTAATAGTCCAGTTAACGATACCCCGAAAAATACTCTTCGACTCGCCGTGCTCTCCCTCAAATGCACAAAGCGCCCCGCGAACGGATGCTCGCGAGGCGCTTAGATGTCTGGGCCTTACTTGATTCCGCGGCCCAAGTCTTCGGCGATTTTGTCCACGCCCTTAAGTGCGGCGCACGTCTTTTTGTTGGAGCAATGCCCCGTGCAAACGCCACCCTGAGCGCAGTCGGCGCAGGTGCCCTTGCGGTAGATGCGCACGCACACGGCGACAAACGCAATACCGATAACAGCCAGTACAACAATATCGATAGGTGCCATAGCAAGCCTCCTCTAGTTAACCACCACTTACTTTACCCCATTCTCCACCTACCAAAAAGGGACAGGTTTATTTTGGCAGGTTTTATCTGCGGAAACGCCACATCTTACTTCTGGAGCAAAGCAATCTGTCCCCCCATTGCGTCAAAAAGCCCGAGTGTCGCTGGGACACCCGGGCTCGTGGAAAGGGGTTTAATCCTTATTCGGACTTAAGCGGAAACTGCGGCGGAGGCAGCGTTGGTCTCGTCCTCGTCGGTCCATGCATGCTTGGGCATGGGACGGAAGATCTGGAAGAGCATCGCAACCAGCAGCATGATGGCCACAATCGTCCAGATACCAAACTGTCCAAGGACAAGCAGGTTGTAGAACTGGTTGATGAACAGGCCGATTACCCAAGCGAAGGCGCACTCGTAGCCGATGGCAATCGCAGTCCACTTACCGGAATCCATCTGGTTGCGAATAGTACCTATGGCGGCAAAGCACGGAGCGCACAGCAGATTGAAAGCGCCAAAGGCAACGCAAGCGCCCATGGTCGGGAACATGCCGGCGAACGCGGTCCACAGGCTCGGGTCAGTCTCGCCGGCGTCGGCGACGGACAGCAGCGAGCCGGCGGTGGCGACGACGTTCTCCTTGGCGACAAGGCCAGAGACGGTCAGTGCGGTTGCCTGCCAGGTGCTAAAGCCGAGCGGGGCGAAGATCCAAGCGACCAGGTTGCCCAGCATGGCAAGCACGGAGTAGTCCATAAACTCCTCGGGGATGCCGTCCATCGCAGGCAGGAAGCCAAAGGAGCCGTTGTAGCTACCAAAGTTGGAGAGGAACCAAACCACGACGGTGGACGCGAAGATGACCGTGCCGGCCTTCTTGATAAAGGCCCAGCAGCGCTCCCACACGTGCAGCGCCCAGGAGCGGATCGCCGGGAAGTGGTAAGCGGGGAGCTCCATGACAAACGGGGTCGGCGGCCGGCGAAGAGCTTGGTCTTCTTGAGCATGAGGCCCGAGGCGATGACGGCAAAGACGCCCAGGAAGTAGAAGAGCGGGCTGATCCACGCGGCGGTGGTAGAAGAATCGCCGATGATGGAACCCATGAGCAGGGCGATGATCGGCAGCTTAGCGCCACAGGGAATGAACGTGGTGGTCATGACCGTCATGCGGCGGTCCTTCTCGTTCTCGATGGTCTTGGTAGCCATGACGCCGGGGACGCCGCAGCCCGAGGACACGAGCATGGGGATGAAGGACTTACCGGACAGGCCAAACCGGCGGAACACGCGGTCCATGATGAAGGCGACACGGGCCATGTAGCCGCAGTCCTCCAGGAAGGACAGCATCACAAAGAGCAGGAACATCTGCGGAACGAAGCCGAAGATGGCGCCTAAGCCGCCGACGATACCGTCGCAGACCAGCGAATCAACCAGGCCGCCGTCCTCGGTACCACCCGCCACAAGGGCGTCGTGCACCACGGTGGTAATACCCGGGACATAGGGGCCGTACTGCGCCGGGTCGATCGAGTCGGCGGCGTCACCCGCAGCCTCGACAGCTGCGTCGTAGGCGTCGCGGCCCTGGCCGAGCACATACCAACCGTCGGTGCCAAAGAGCTGGTCGTTGGTGAAGTCGGTTACCGTGCCGCCCAAGGTGGAAACGGCGATGTAGTACACGCAGAACATGATGACTACGAAGATCGGCAGGCCCAGGATACGGTTGGTAACCACACGGTCGATCTTCTCGGAGGTGCTCATCTTGGCCGGAGCCTTGGTGAGGCACTCGTCAATGATGTGGGCAATGACGCCGTAGCGCTCGCCGGTGATGATGGACTCGGCGTCGTCGTCGCAGTCCTGTTCGCACTGGGCGACCAGCTGCTCCACGCGAGCGGCCTTCTCCTTAGTGAGGTTGATGAGCTTGCAGGCGTCCGCATCGCGCTCGAACAGCTTGACGGCGTAGTAGCGGCGCTTGTTGGCGGGGACGCTATCCGGCAGGTTGCTCTCGATGTGGGTCAGAACGTCCTCGATAGAAGAGTCGAACTTATGCTCCGGCACCTGGCCCTTGGTAGCAGCGGACTTCTTGACCTGCTCGAACAGCTCCGTGATGCCCTTGTTCTTAAGAGCCGAGATCATCATGACCGGGCAGCCGAGCTTCTTGGAGAGCTTGTCGGTGTCGATCTTGTCGCCGTTCTTCTCGACCAGGTCGGCCATGTTGAGGGCAACGACCACGGGCAGGCCGGTCTCGATAACCTGAAGCGCCAGGTACAGGTTACGCTCGAGGTTGGTGGCGTCGACAACCTGGACGACAACATCGGACTCGCCGCTCATGAGGTAATCGCGCGAGCATTGCTCCTCGGGGCTGTAGGGGGAAAGCGAGTAGATGCCAGGGAGGTCCGTGATGGTAACGTTCTTGTCGCTTAGGAGCTTGGCCTCCTTTTTCTCAACCGTGACGCCGGGCCAGTTGCCAACGTAGCCGTTGGCGCCGGTGATCAGGTTGAAAAGCGTGGTCTTGCCGCAGTTGGGGTTACCCGCCAGCGCGACATGGATCTGAGAATCCGCCATTCAATCCTTCTTCCTTGTGTGCCCGCGCTGCTTTCTCCGCACGGGCTGGATAATGTGCTTCAAAAATGCTGCATTAAGTTAGAAATACCTAACTTTATCTGCAGAAACATACGCCGCGAGCCCTTATTGGACCTCGACGACGGCCGCCTCCTCCTTGCGGATGGAAAGCTCGTAGCCGCGCACGTTGATCTCGACCGGATCACCGAGCGGTGCAACCTTCACGACCTTGAACGAAGTGCCCTTGATGAGCCCCAGGTCCATAAGGTGGCGGCGAAGCGCACCCTCACCGTGAAGCTTGACGATGGTGGAGCTCTCGCCCACCTTAACGTCACCCAACGTCTTCATCCTCTTGTCCCCCTTTCGGTTTTTATGAAATGCTGCAGACTAACCGACGGTCATGATGTGCATGGCAACCTTGGAATCGATACCAAAGCGTGCGCCCAGCACAGTGACGATGATATTGGCGCCACTCGAGCTCACCACGTGGATTTCGCTGCCCTCGACAAAGCCGAGGTCCTTGAGGTGGTGCTTCATATCCTCATTGCCCTTTACACGAGACACGCGCACGGTTTCGCCCGCTTTTACCATCGAAAGCGGCATTGCCGGCATCTGCGGTCCGCAAGACATGAGTGGCTCCTAACGTCAGTTCGTCCTCAACATCGACGCGATAAAAGTTAACCACGTCTATGTTCGCTTTAGTAAACTAGCACGTGGTTAACTTTTTGGAAAGGGTCCCTATTCAGATTTCGAAAAAGTTTCCTATACGAAACAAAAGGGCACGGCAAAGGACCATCCTTTACCACGCCCTATCATGCTTAGAGTGAGAGATTTCTGATCGACGTAACGCAGGAAGCCTCGTCTACGCCCGAAACGCGGAAGATGATGTCCTCGCCGCACTCGCCGTAGAGAGCCATGAGTCCCATGACATCGCGGCCATTCGTGTGGCGATCGCCGATACTGACTGACACGTCGCAACGATGCTTGGCAATGATGTCATAGAGCAGCGCAACCGGGCGGGCATGTAATCCCAACGGATCTTTAATCGTCTTTGTAAACTCGACCATGTCCCCTCCCACGACATCGTACATTCGGCTGGCAAACCCAGCCATGTGGTAGTTATTGTAGCGTTAGATGCTTGTTGAAGCCCGCCAGAAGGCTCAACCGGAAAGTGCGACCCGTTATTTGGCTGGATTCTGGGACGCAGTTTCCGCTGAGCGACCCTGGCGGAAAGTACATCCCATTCTGGACGCAAATTCCGGGACGCAGCTTCCTCGACGTCCGGTCACCCCATGCCCTCACAACCTCGGCGCATAAAAAACCGAGGGAAGGCCCGCGTCCTTCCCTCGTTACAGGCAATATGTAGCCGTTCGCCTACATCAGGCGCAGACTGACGTCCTTGAGCTGGGCGCCGCTAACGGCACTCGGAGCGCCCGACATAAGGTCGGAGCCGCTGGCCGTCTTGGGGAACGCCATGACGTCGCGGATGGAGTCGGAACCGGTGAGCAGCATGCACACGCGGTCCAGGCCCAGAGCGAAACCGCCCATCGGGGGCGCAC
>ENA-OQKL01000077-OQKL01000077.1-human-gut-metagenome-genome-assembly--contig:-NODE-77-length-32511-cov-3.463933_pt1 | contig 32511 bp, 29 predicted proteins | sample MGYA00242779_ERZ504800 | MGnify/ENA primary metagenome ERZ504800 (study PRJEB26092, sample SAMD00036410) | human gut metagenome | host: Homo sapiens | study: EMG produced TPA metagenomics assembly of... | reverse complement strand
CATCCGCATTGATGAACTTTGCGATGCCGCCGGCAATGGCGCCGGATTCATCGACCTTGAACCAGTACGGCTTCTGGCCGGCCTGCACCTCTACGTCTGCGCAGAGCTTATCGACCGCCTTGCGGGCAAGCTTGCAGTTGGAGACCGGAACAGCCTTGACGATGTTGTTTTCAAACGGGCCGAAGCCGCAGTTTTGCAGAATGTCCGTAACGTCCTTGACGCGCAGGTCGATGCGCAGGTCCGGCTTATCGGAGCCGAACTCCTCCATGGCCTGACGGTACGGGATGCGGGCGAACGGTGCGGAGGACGCGATGTTATACGTGCCGTACTTTGCAAAAATCGGCGGAAGAACGTCTTCGATGACGGCAAAAACGTCTTCCTGCGAGGCAAACGCCATTTCCATATCCATCTGGTAGAATTCGCCCGGAGAACGGTCGCCGCGCGCATCCTCGTCGCGGAAGCACGGTGCGATCTGGAAGTAGCGGTCAAAGCCCGCGGTCATGAGGAGCTGCTTAAATTGCTGCGGTGCCTGCGGCAGGGCGTAGAACTTGCCCGGGTGCTTACGCGCCGGGACGAGGTAATCGCGCGCGCCCTCCGGCGAAGAAGCCGTGAGGATCGGCGTGGTGATCTCTAAAAAGCCGTGCTCCGTCATAGCGGTGCGCAAAGCGGAAACAACGTTGCAGCGCAGGATGATGTTGGCTTTCACTTCCGGATTACGCAGGTCGAGATAGCGGTATTTTAAACGCTGGCTCTCGTCCGCTTCGCGGGAGTGGTTGATCTCGAACGGCAGCTCGTTATAACGGCAGCGGCCGAGCACGGTGATCTCCGTCGGCGCGATCTCGATGTCGCCGGTGGGGAGCTTCGGGTTTTTGCTGGTGCGCTCGCGCACGATGCCCGTAACGGAAATCGTGGATTCCTTATTGAGGGGCTTTACAATGTTCATCATCTCTTCGTTTTCGATGACGACCTGCGTGGTGCCGTAGAAATCGCGCAGCACCAAAAACGCAAAGTTATTGCCGACTTCGCGGATGTTTTCCATCCAGCCGACCAGTGTGACGGTCTCGCCTGCGTTTGCAAGGCGGAGTTCGCCGCAGGTATGGGTTCTCGATTGTGTCATGATTGATTTCCTCTTTCGTTAGTGTGACCGGTTAAAATGTGATGGGCATGGCGTCTTCCTGTTCGGTGACGGCCGTGATGTACGTATCAACAAAGTCATCGTTAAGGGAGATCTTCTTCTTTTCGCCCGTCTTCATGTTTTTAAGCACGGCTTCGCCGTTTGCGATCTCATCGTCGCCGAGGACGATGCTGTACTGCGCGCCGATTTTGTCGGCGTATTTCATCTGAGCTTTCAGACCGCGTGCACACAGGTCGCAGTCTGCCGCGATGCCGCAGCTGTGCATTTTTTCGGTGAGCTGAAACGCCTTCATCTGCGCCGCTTCGCCCAAAGACGCAATGTAGACCTCGCACTTTGAGTCATTTCCGAAGTCTGCGCCCATCTCGTTCATCGCCATCAGGATACGGTCAAGACCGAGACCGAAGCCGAGCGCCGGTGTGGGCTTGCCGCCGACTTCTTCCACGAGGCCGTCGTAGCGTCCGCCGCCGCCGAGCGCAAAGCCGAAGCGCTTCGAGGGGAACTCAAACACGGTGCGGGTGTAGTAATCGAGACCGCGGACGAGGCCGGGATCGATGGAAAACGGAATATTGATAGATTTCAGCAGTGTCTGCACCTTTTCAAAGTGCGCACGGCAGTCGTCGCAGAGATAATCCGTGATCTTCGGCGCACCCTTGGCAATCTCGCCGCAAACGGGGCTTTTGCAGTCCAGAATACGCATGGGGTTGCGCTCCAAGCGGGAATTGCAGGTCTCGCAGAGCTGATCCTTATAGCCCTCGAAATACGTTCTCAGCGCCTTTCTGTACTCTGCGCGGCAGGTGGGGCAGCCGATGGAGTTGATGGAGACCTCAATGTCATCGGCAAGGCCGAGGCGATTGAAAATAGACATGGCCATAGCGATGACCTGTGCGTCCGCCGCCGGTTCTGCGGTGCCGAACATCTCCACGCCGAACTGATGCAGCTCGCGCAGACGGCCTGCCTGCGGCTTTTCGTAGCGGTAGCAGGAGATCTTATAGTAGAGCTTTACCGGGTAACCGCCGTTATACAGGCCGTTTTCCAGCATGGCGCGCACGGCGCCCGCCGTGCCCTCCGGGCGCAGCGTAATGGAGCGGCCGCCCTTATCTTCAAACGTGTACATCTGCTTTTCCACCACGTCGGTGGTGTCGCCGACGGAGCGCAGGAAGAGCTCGGTGTGCTCAAACACCGGGGTGCGGATCTCGGAAAAGCCGTTCAGTTCCGCTTCATCCGTCATAACGGCTTCCACAAGCGACCATTTTTCGGATTCACCCGGAATGATATCCACGGTGCCCTTAGGCGCTTTTGTGATCAATTCCATAAAATATCCCTCTCATTCATGAAAAATAAAAAAGCCCTTACCCAAAACGGATAAGGGACGAAACAGGTTCGTGGTGCCACCCTTTTTCGGGAGAAAAAGCGAAAGCTTCCCCTCCCCTTTCTTTCCTTAACGCGGAAAACGCACTTTCGTGCGGCTCACGGGTGTCTTTCTCTGCCGGATGCACGCGCCGCTCTCAGCATTTGCGGCGCTCTCTGTTTTGTGCCCCATAGCAGATACTCTTCCCGGTCAATGCCGGTGTATTTTCAAAGCATACGCTTTGGTTTTAAATTTACAGCTTTACAATCTCGCGCCAATCGAGGTCGCCGCGCTCGAGACCATGGATGAGCACCTCTGCCGTTGCGATGTTCGTCGCCACGGGAATGTTATTCAGGTCGCAGAGACGGAGCAGGTTTTTATCGTGCGGCTCCAGTGCCTGCTTCTGCATGGGGTCGCGGAAGTACAGCAAAAGGTCGATCTCGTTGCAGGAGATACGCGCCGCAATCTGCTGATCGCCGCCCTGTGGGCCGCTTAAAAAGCGGTGGACCGAAAGACCGGTTGCTTCCTCTACAAGCTTACCGGTGGTGCCGGTCGCACAGAGATTATGCCGGCTCAGGATGCCGCAGTAAGCGATGCAGAACTGTACCATAAGCTCTTTTTTTAGCGTCATGCGCCGTAAGCGCGATATTCATGAAAATTCCTCCCTGTTTATAATCATTCGGCCCCTATCCCAAATGTCACAACGATAAGGGAACCGAAACACCGTTCATGCGTGCCGCTATGCGGGAAAGCGCCGTCATGCCGGGCAGGTCATCCGCCGGCACGCAGCCACGCTGAAAAGCAGCCGTCATTTGTCTATCTTCGGGTACGATGCCGATGAGCCGCACGCCGCTTTGGTCGATGACGTCATCGAGGTCGCGCAGGCCGCCGGCGTCTTCCCGCCCGGCGGAAAGGCTGCCGAAATATTCGGCGTTAAAGCGATTGATGACGAGCCGCTGCTGCGGTACCTCAAGCTCTGTTAAAAAGCCTGCGCACGATGGACGCATCGCGGATACACACGGGGTCCGAGTTGCACACAATAAGCGCGCAGTCCGCCGCCGCTGCCGCCGCGCGGAAGCCACGCCCCACGCCCGCGGGAGAATCAAGGATCACGCGGTCAAAATAGCGCTTTAAAAGCGGAACGAGTCTAAGCATGACGCGTTCCGGCACAAGATCTTCGCCGCTTGCCGGGGCAGGCATTAAAGACACGCCGGGCATGGTCACGCACGGGTAAATCGCATCCGCAGGCGCGCAGCGCCCTGCCACAACGTCCGAACTGTCAAACACGAGCGCTTCCTCTGTGCCGGTCATACGGTCCAGACTGCGCAGGCCCGCGTCACAATCCAAAAGCAGAACGCGTTCGCCGCCCGCCGCAAACTGAGAAGCCAGCCCAAGCGAAACGGTGGATTTTCCCACGCCGCCTTTTCCCGATGTGACAACAATAGCAGTACCCATAGATAATACCTCATTAAACATAATAACACAAAAATGCACGGTAGTCAAAAGTAAAAATGGCTATACCGCAATTTTATCACAGCGAGACAAAAACACGGCGGCTTTTTTGTCGAAGCAGACAAATATCCTCCCTAAGCACGCGTCATTCCGCACCCTCTGTTACCGTGGTTTCTGCGTTTTTTGCCTCCTTTTGGAGCGTTTCGGCAAAATAAGCTTCAAAAACGGCCTTTGCCGTCTCTTTTGCGGCATCGCCCTTGCCACCGTATTCGATGACGACCGCCACGGCAATCTCCGGGTTCTCGTACGGCGCAAAGCCGATGAACGTCAGGTTATCGGAATGGTCGGCGTTTTCTGCCGTGCCGGTCTTGCCCGCAACGGCAATGCCGAAATCCGAAAAGGTCGAGGCCGCCGTGCCCTCTGTGCACACCTGCCGCATGCCCTCGCGCACGACCTTGAAATATCCGTCTTCAATCTCCGCTTTTAACACGACCTCCGGCTCTGCGGTCTCTTTTTCCACCGCGCGGTCGTAGTCCGTGACTTTATTTAAGAAATGCGTTTTGTAGCGCGTGCCGCCGTTTGCGATCATGGCGCAGTATTCCGCAAGCTCGATTGGCGTGAACATATCGTCGCACTGGCCGATGGCTGCCTGAATGGTGAGGCCGTCATACCAATTTGCGCCGTGGCGCTCCGTATACGTTTTGGGGTCGGACATGATGCCCGCAGTCTCGTTCAATTCACACCCGGTCTTTTCGCCGAGAGCGAACAGCTCTGCATACGTGTGCATTTTGTGAATGGTCAGCATGCGGCCCACGTCAAAGAAAAACGCGTTACAGGAGTTGCGGATGGCGCCGTACACATCCACCTCGCCGTGCACGCCGAGGCAGCCCGGTTCGTAATCCGGCGCATAATAGTGGTACGCGCCGTCGCAGTTCACGGGGTGAGAGGTCGGCGTGATGACGCCTTCCTCCAGCGCCGCCAAGGCGACAAGGGGCTTAAAAACGGAACCCGGCGTAAAGATGCCGTTTAATGCGCGGTTGAAAAGCGGCTGGCTTTCGTCCGCATAAAGCTGCGTCAAATACGCATCGTCCGTATTGTACTTTTCAAGGTCGAAATTCGGGTAGGTCGCGCTGGCGATGATGCCGCCGGTGTTCACGTCCAAGGCGACAACCGCACCGGCCTCGCAGTCTTCGGTCGGCTTCGCTTCAATCTGCTCGGCGAGCGCGTTTACGGCCGCGCGCTGCACATTGCTGTCTATGGTAAGCCACACGGAGTCGCCCGCTTCCGGCGGCTCCGTCACGGTGGTGGAGGTCACTTTGCCGGTAGCATCCGTTGTGACGCTCTCTTTGCCGTTTTTGCCGCGCAGGGTAGACTCGAACACGCTCTCAATGCCGCTTTGGCCGACGGTATCCGTATAGGAATAGCCGGAAACGTTTGAGGCGGAATACGTGTTGCCCGCTTCCTCGGCGGCATCGTACTGCTCCTGCGAAATGGCACCCAGCGTGCCGACGATATGCGGGGCCAAATCGCCCTCCGGGTATTCGCGCGTCTGCTCCACCTGCGTTTCAATACCCGGCAAATCTACGCTGCGCTCACTTAAGAGCTCCACCGTTTCGATGGAAATATCTTTTGCGAGCACGAACGGGTTCGTACGGCTGAAATACGCGCGCTCCATGCCGTAGCGCACGGACGCGATGCGGCGGATGTTTTCGGGGCTTGTATAGGCTTCGAGGTCATACCGCTCGATGAGCGATTCCATGCACTCGTCTGCCGTAGCGCTCGAGGGTAAGTCTAAGATGTCTTCGCTTTTCAGCGTTTCGATCTCGGCGGTCATTTTGGGTTTTAAACTGATATTTGCCCGATTTGATTTCGATGGGAAGGAGATCCGTCCACGGGACGTTCAGCGTTTCGAGCAGCTTTACAGCCTCCAAAACGACGGCATTGCGCGTTTCATTGCTGCCGGAAAGACGACTGTATATGGCATTATACACGGAGCGGTTGCCTGCGAGCACGTTTCCGTTACAGTCCAAAATTTCGCCGCGCGTGCCGGTGAGCTTTAAGTACGTCGCGGAGGACTGTACGGCCTCCTCTTCAAACGTGCTGCCCTCTAAAAGCTGCCACTGGGCAAGCCGCCCGATATACAAAAGAAAGACGGCAGCAAGCATAACGCCGCAGAAAATATAGCGGCCGCGTCCTTTTTTCACAGCTGTCGTCTCCCTTCGTTGAAAACTTAAAGTTTTTTGCAGCTTATGCAGCTTTGACCTGCGCCGCCGTATGGCGCTGCGCACGCGGGGCTTTCGCACCCACGCCTGCAAACCGTAGCACGCGGGTATCGTTAAAAGCGTGTAAAAATAGATGGGCAGATACTTTGTGACGAGCGCGTACAGCGTCAGTGAATACCCGGCTGCAACGTACAGCGCGAGCCAATCGAGCAAAACGGCGACGGCACAGCTCCACAGACCCATCAATACCGATGTGAAAAGCTGAATTTGAATTCTGGTGCCGCACAGACCGCTCAGCAAAAAGCACAGCACGCCGAACGTGAGCGCGTGATACCCGAACACAGCCCCGCTACCGATATCGGCAAGAAACCCGGCGTACATGCCGAACGCCATAGCGGGTGTGCACGCCTCCACCATGGCAATGGTGAGCGCGGCAGAGAGCACCGGAAGCGGTTTTACGCCCATGATCTGCGGCAGCAGCCCCGGTGTATCCTGTAACAGGAACAGCAGCAGGATCTCGACCGCATACAAGACATAGCGTATCCATTTTTTGCGGTTCGGCACAGCTGTTCACTCCTTTTATTCATTTCCCTTGCTTGCGGTCTGCGCGGGGTCTTCTTCATCTTTGTTATTCGTCTCCGGCAAGCCGGTTGTAACGTCGCCCTTGCCGTCGAAATCCGTCACGACGAAGACGTCCGTCACCTCGGTTACATCCACGTATGGGGTCAAAATGGCATAGTACGAGGAATCCGCGTTGCTGCGCTCCACACTGTCCACACGCCCGATGAGCAAATCGCCCGGAAACACGCCGCCCGCGCCGCTCGTGGTAATGATGGAGCCCGGCTGCACCTCGGTATCTCTTGTAAGGTACAGCATTTTTACCTTGCCGCTGTTTGCGAACTGGATGTCGCTTGTGACGACGCCGCTTTCCTTGCATGATTTATCCGTGGCGCCGATCTGCGTCTTTTCGGATAAAATCGACCGCACGCGGCTTGACGCGGCGTAGACCTCCTCCACAACGCCCACGACGCCCGTTTCCGTGATGACGGCATCGCCGACGGACACGCCCGCAAGGCTGCCGCAGTTGATGGTGAAATCACCGAACACATCGTTCGGGTCGCGCCCTACGACGCTTCCCGCGGCTAATTGCAGGTCGGGCATGGCTTTTTTGACGGAGAGGATATTTTCATACGAAGCATTCTCATCTTTTAAAGTGTAGTAATCCACGAGTTGTTCGCGCAGCTTCTGATTTTCCTCCGAAAGGTCGTTGTACAGCGCTTTAAGCTCCTCTTTGGACATGCCGTCCAAATTTAAAAACTCCTTTGCGCCCTCGGTAGTATTCGTCCCCGCCGTGAGCAGCGGTGCGGATACCGTGCCGAACACGTTTGAGAACACGGATGTTCCGGCGTTTAAGCCGTACACGAGCACGCCGAGCAGAATGACAACCGCGATCATTAAAAGTTTTAAAATTTTTAGAGGTGAATTTCTCCATGCGCCGCACCTGCCTTTCGATTTTTATTTAAAGTCAAATTCAATTATTTTTCTGCAGCTTTTACCGCGCCGCGCGCGTTTGCGGGGATATGCGCTTTGCCCTCTAATGTGCGGCCTGCACCCTCGGCTACGCAGTCGAGCGGGCGCTCCGCGACCTGCACGGGCAGGCCCGTCGCTTCATGCAAAAAGCGGTCTAAGCCACGCAGCAGTGCACCGCCGCCCGTGAGCGTGAGACCCATATCCAAAAGATCTGCGGAAAGCTCCGGTGGGGTCCGCTCCAAAACGCGGTGTACGGACTCGAACACAGCTTTCAGCGGCACCAAAAGCGCCTCGCGCACGTCTTCTGCCGTGACGGTAATATTTTTCGGCTGGCCGTCCGCCGCGCTGCGGCCGCGCACCTCCATGGAGACACTGCCGAGTTCCTCAAGCGGGTAAGCGGAGCCAATCTGCAATTTCACGTCCTCCGCAGTGCGCTCGCCGATGAGCACACCGTACTTTTTGCGCAAGTACGAAACGATAGCTGCGTCAAATTTATCGCCTGCCACACGGACGGAATCTGCCACGATGGGGTCGCCGTAGGAGATGACCGCCGTTCGCTTGTGCCGCCGCCGATGTCCAGAACCATGCTCGCAACCGGCTCGCCCGTGGGCAGCCCTGCGCCGATAGCCGCCGCAATCGGCTCCAAAATGAGCTCCACGCGGCTTGCACCCGCCTGCTTTGCGGCGTCCTCCACCGCGCGGCGCTCCACCTCCGTAACGCCGGAGGGAATGCAGATGACGATGTGCGGACGCGTGAACGAACCGGCCTTGATGGCCTTGCGCACAAAGTATTTGAGCATGGCTGCCGTCACCTCAAAATCCGCAATGACGCCGTCTTTTAACGGGCGCACCGCCGTGATGGACTCCGGCGTGCGGCCGAGCATTTCTTTGGCCTTTTTGCCGATGGCTAAAACCTCGTTGGAGTTCGCGTCCACCGCCACCACGGACGGCTCGCGCAGCACGATGCCCTCACCGCGCACATAAACGAGCGTGTTGGCCGTGCCGAGGTCGATGCCGATGTCTTTGATAGATGTTGAAAAAAGAGAAAAAAGCGAGGAAAGACCCGCCATGATCGTAGATTGCAGAGAACCCATAGGATAAGACCTCCCGAAACGGGTAAAACTTTGGCAAGCCGCACGTCTTTGCGGCGCACGATACTCATACTTATTCAGTATAACAAAACAGCGGCGGAGCTTCAACCGAAAAATCGTGAATACCGCCGCAATTTGAAAATTTATTTTGTCCCCGTGCTTCCGAATCCACCCGCACCGCGGTCAGTCTCCGTTAGAGATGTGACCTCCTCAATCACCGGCGCAAAATACGGCATAATAATCATTTGCGCGATGCGCTCGCCCGGCTGCACCGTGTACGGCTCCGCGCTGAGATTGTGCAGGCCGATCTGGATTTCGCCGCGGTAATCGCTGTCGATGACACCGACACCGTTCGTGACATGAATGCCCTTTTTGATGCCGAGACCGCTGCGAGTGAAAACGAAGCCTGCCGTGCCCGCGGGGATCTCCGCCGCAAGTCCACTCGGAAATACGCAGCGCTCGCCCGGCTCGATCGTCTGCGGGGCGTCCATACACGCGCACAGGTCATAGCCCGCGCTGCCCGCCGTCGCCTGCTTCGGGATGATCGCACCTTCGCGCACACGCATCAGTTTTAAAACCATATTTTGTTCCATTTTTGCTCCTTGTCTATATACAGTATCCCAAAAATTCCCGTTTTTCACACTTTTTCCCGGTTTTCCCTCATTGTGGATAACTGTTTCCACAGCGCTGTGGAAAATGAAAAACGGCTTATTTCTGCGGCGTTTTTTGAGTTCACAATCTGTTCAAAAAGAAAGTTCTAAACACTTTCCACCGAGTTTTCCACAATCAAAGCACACCGCGGAGGAAAAGTCCTCGGGTGCAGTCGGAATGCGGCTTTTCATGACGAACGACAGCGTCTAAAATCGCCTGCGTTTCCACGGCGTTTTCCACAGAGAAGCGCAAAACACCGAAATCGACATTTGAAACGGGGCGGTCAAAGAGCACGAGCGGCACGCTGTTAAAGACCTCGGAATACACGGTTTTACCCTCAAAACGCGTGCAGTGCACGGGAAACTCCACGCCCTTGCGGTCACGGATTTTGCCCGCATGCTTGCAGTTTAAGCAGCCCTTCGGCGAATTTGCAAGCGGGCAGTTGCGCGTGAGCATCAGGGGCTGACGGCCGTAGAGCAAAATTCCGCGCGGCAGCTCGCCGCCGAGACCGCGAATTTCGTCGCCGGTCAGTTCAAACGAAAGCTCGGTATCGTCTAAGCCGAATTCTTCAAAAAAGCGCAGGCATTCCGTATTGAATACATTGAGCGAAAATCCGCCGTGCGCGGACACACCAAGTTCCTTGCACAGGGCGAGCGCACCGAGATTGCCGCAATAAAAGTGCGTATAGCCCATGGCTTTGCACGCTTTCATGCGTGCGCGCACTACGTTTTCAATGCCCCACAGTGCACGCGGCAGAGCGAGGATCACGCTGATACCCGCGTTTTTGCAGCGCGTGCGCGTCGCTTCGTCGGCATCGAGCGGCAGAATGACCGCTTCCAGCATGGAAATATTTTCCGGCACCTGCGCACAGTCTTTGAAGAACGCACGGAGTTTAGGCCGTCCGCTTTCACCATGTGTACGCGTATCGAGCGGAATAGCTTTAAACGATACGGCGGGCTTTTCGCGGCGCTGTTCGCCGAGCTTTTCCAGCGCTTCACGGCGCAGACCATTCAAAACGGAAATGGGCAATGCGGTTTTTTCATCGGTGTCGATCTGCACCGCTTTGCACAAATACGGCGTGCCGCCGGTTTTTCTTAACTGCTGCTCCCAGCGTTCGGTGTTGACAGGCAGCTTCTGCGCCGTTTCGCATACGCAGTCTTCTGCCGTGACGACCGCTTCGTTTTCGCCGTCCGAGACTGTGACGCGCGGATTTTCGCCCGCAATGGCGCTTAATGTGAATGTCACCGGCACACGCTGCGCTTCGTTTTTATATAAAGTATGCAGCTGCGCGAACACGGCGGAATTTGCGCTCTCCACGTCTTCCTTTGTGCGGGTGCCGAACATGATACGTCCTCTGTGAGCGGACAGATAGCCGTCCGTAAAGCCGGAGCGCGAGAACACCGCGTTTAAATGTTCGAGCAGGTTTCCCGGCACAGACTCGCCGTCTGCCGCTTTTCGGCACGCCGCGACTGCCGCCGCCACGTATTCCGGCCGCTTCATGCGACCCTCGATCTTTGCGGAACATACACCGGCATTGTGCAGCGTTTCGATGTGGTCGATGAACGACATGTCCTTTAAACTGAGGTCGTGCCCCGTGCCACCGGGCGCGGCAAACGGCAGACGGCAGGTTTGAGCACAGCGCCCACGGTTGCCGCTGCGGCCGCCGAGCATGGCGCTGAAATAGCACTGGCCGGAAAGCGACATGCACAGCGCGCCGTGCACGAAAGCTTCAAGCTCCACATCGGTCTTTTTTGAGACTTCTTCGATTTCTTTCAAAGACATCTCACGCGCCAAAACGACGCGGGACGCACCGAGTTCCTTTAATAAGGCCGCGCCGCCGGGCGTGTGCAGGCTCATCTGGGTAGAGGCGTGCAAAGGCATCTCGGGGCAGGCTTCGCGCAGAATATTAAACAGACCCATGTCCTGGATCAAAATGCCGTCTACGGGAACAGAACACAGGAACTTGCAGAAATCGAGCGCTTCGGGAAGTTCGTCATCTTTTAAAAGCGTGTTAACCGTGACGTACACGCGCACATTGCGCTCGCGGGCAAAAAGCACCGCTTCCCGCATTTCTTCACGCGAAAAATTCACCGCCGATGCCCTGGCGGAAAACAGCGAGCCGCCCATGTACACGGCATCCGCACCGGCGAACACCGCCGCTTTCAGGGCCGCGGGATTACCGGCGGGCGCGAGCACCTCAATCTTCTTCGTCTTCACGCGCGGTCTCCTTTACGTCTGCCTTTTCGAAAAAGCTCACAAGCCCCGTTTCGTCGCCGTAATCGGGCAGCATGGGGTTGCGCAGGTCGATGGGCGGCAGGTCGAGCGGTTCTGCAGCTGCCGTGTGCGCTGCGTTTTGGGCAGCGGTTTTCGCTTCTTCCGCTTCCTTTTGTGCAGCTTCGGCGCGGTTTTTCGGCAAGGCGCAGCTTTTCCTGCAAAACGCCGAGCTTCATTTCCGCTTCGGAAAGGCGGGCCTTCAGGCCATCCGCACCGGCAAATTCCTTTGTCTTTGTGCGCAGGGCATCCGCTTCCTCGCGGGCCTGATTCAAAGCGGCCTCCGTGCGGGAAAGCTCCTCGCTCAGGTTCATGGCCGCAATGACCGCCGCTTTCTCTATGGTCGCGCCGTAGGCGTTGTTTAAAACCTCTTCCATGCGCACGCGCACACGCTCTGCGATGGCTTCTGCACCGTCGCGGTCCACATCGCCGGAAACGGTGACGTCCACGCCGCAGATATTCAGTTTGAATCTCGTTTTTTCCATTGCACAGATTCCTTTCCCCGCGCCGATTCTGCGCAGGTTATACTCTGTTCTGCATTATATACCAAAAGCCCTGCCTTGTCAAAAAAAGCGCGCAAAACGGGCATTTCGGCGGTTTTCTGCAAAATCCGTACGGATTTTACACAAATGTACTTGTAACACGCTGTTTTCCCCTATATAATGGTATACGGTGTGTGTAAGGTCGAAAAAAGACAGGCGCACTGCGGTTTTCGGCCGGTTTATACCGAAAGCCGATATTTTCTGTCGAAACTATACAAAGCCACAGCTTTAATTTCTGCTTATCCGCCCGCTATTGGTCTTGAATTTTTCATGATTTTAGTATATAACGGGTATAAACCATTTGTTTTTTAAGTTAAAACGCATTTAATTTTGTGCATATAACACAAATCTGGCGTGTTTTTCACGCATAACACATGGAGGACAAAGAATGAATTACAAGATGACCCCCGCGCAGGTCAAGAGCGCAATCCGTGAGAAGCTCTCGCACATTTACGGCGTTGCCGCAGAGAACGCTTCCGACGATGAATTCTACAAAGCATCCGCACTTGTGGTGCGCGACCTGCTCGTTCGCGGCCGCAATGAGTTCGTACACGAAGCTGAAAAGCAGGAGACAAAGCAGATCTACTACCTGTGCATGGAGTTTCTGCTGGGCCGCTCCCTGAAGAACAACCTGTTTAACCTCGGTCTTGAGGACAGCTTCCGCAAAGCGCTTTCCGAAATGGGCGTAAAGCTCGATAACCTTTACGAGCAGGAGCCGGACGCCGGCCTTGGCAACGGCGGCCTTGGCCGTCTTGCCGCCTGCTTCCTTGACGGCCTTGCAACACAGGGCTACCCGGCCATGGGCTATTCCCTGCGCTATGAATACGGCATTTTCCGTCAGAAGCTCGTTGAGGGTTGGCAGACGGAACTGCCGGACTTCTGGCTTCCGGGCGGCGAGGTCTGGATGCAGAAGGTCGATGAAAGCGCCATTGAGGTGCACTTCGACGGCTACATTGAAGAGCAGTGGCACGACCACTACCATTCCGTACGCCATAAGGACTATAACCCCGTTATGGCGATTCCGTACGATTTGTATGTTTCCGGCATGGACGGCAAGGGCATTTCTGTGCTGCGCATCTGGCGTGCGGAAGCCAACGAATTTGATATGAAGCTCTTCAACAGCGGCAACTATATGCGTGCTATGGAGCAGAAAGCTATGGCAGAGACCATTACAAAGGTTCTCTACCCGGAAGACAACCACTACGAGGGCAAGAGCCTGCGCCTTGCACAGCAGTACTTCCTCGTTTCCGCCTCCGTACAGGACATCGTACGCCGCCACCTGTACACGCATAGCTCTCTTGATGATCTGCCGAAGCTTGCGGCGATTCACCTCAATGACACGCACCCCGTGCTCGCCATCCCGGAGCTCATGCGCATCATGCTCGATGAATGCGGCTACGAGTGGGACGCAGCTTGGGATATTGTGACCCGCACCATTGCGTACACGAACCACACCGTTATGAGCGAGGCGCTTGAGTGCTGGAGCGCAGACCTGTTCAAATCCCGTCTGCCGCGTATTTACCAGATTGTAGAAGAGATCAACCGCCGCTTCTGGATTGAGATGCGTGCAAAGGGCGTGGACGAAGGCAAGATCTGGCGCATGGCCCCGCTGAATGACGGCTATGTGCGCATGGCAAACCTTGCCGTATACGCAACACACAGCACGAACGGCGTTTCCGCGCTGCACAGCGAAATTTTGAAGGACAGCGTGTTCCATGACTTCTACACCGAGTGGCCGAATAAATTTAAGAACGTCACAAACGGCATTGCACATCGCCGCTGGCTGAACCAGTCAAACCCGGAGCTTGCTTCCCTTATCACCGAGTTGACGGGCGACGGCTTCATCCACGATGCTGCTCAGCTTGAGAAGCTGATGAAATATAAGGACGACACCTCCGTGCAGAAGAAGCTTGCCGAGATCAAGCTGCACAACAAGCAGCGCCTTGCCGAGCACGTTAAGCGCACGCAGGGCCAGATCGTTGACCCGAACAGCATTTTCGACGTACAGGTCAAGCGTCTGCACGAGTACAAGCGCCAGCACATGAATGCGCTGCATATTCTCTCCGTATACCAGTGGTTGCTCGAAAACCCGAACGCGGATTATACCCCGCACACGTTCTTCTTCGGCGCAAAGGCAGCCCCGGGCTACTATTTCGCAAAGGAAATTCTCCAGTTCATCGTCTGCCTTGCCGATACCATCAACAACGACCCGCGCGTCAACCAGAAGCTGCGCGTTATCTTCGTTGAAAACTACTGCGTATCCTGGGCAGAGCTGCTCACCCCGGCGGCGGAGATCAGCGAACAGATCTCCCTTGCGGGTACAGAGGCTTCCGGCACCTCCAACATGAAGTTTATGATCAACGGCGCCATCACCCTCGGCACGCTGGACGGCGCGAACGTGGAAATTCACGACGCAGTGGGCGACGACAACATCATCCTCTTCGGCATGACGACGCCCGAGGTCAACAGCCTGCGCGCTTCCGGCTACAACCCGAGAAACCAGTATGAGCACAACGACATCATCCGCAAGGCGATTGATGCTCTCGGCCAGGGCTTTAACGGCAAGACGTTCCAGAACCTGCACCAGGCACTCCTCAACGTCGACCAGTACATGGCGCTTGCAGACTTTGCTTCTTACAGCCATGCACAGCAGAAAGCCGAACAGCTTTATAAGGACCAGACCAAGTGGAACTCTATGTCCCTTGTCAACACCGCAAAGGCAGGCATTTTCGCTGCCGACCGCGCCATCCGCGATTACGCGAACACCATTTGGCTCGCAAAACCGGTCGAGACGAAAGCCGAGACGAAAAAGAAGTAATATCACGTAAGTTTATGTAAAAAGCAGGGCGCTGCGGTCGTAGTGCCCTGCTTCTTCATGCAGGAGAGTTTACCGATGACGCTATTTAATTCCAGAAATCCCATACACCGCAGCCCGCTGGGCGCTGTGGCAGACGGCACGCGTGTGCACTTTAAAATTACGCTGCCGCGCAACATGCAGTGCTCTGCCTCCTACCTTTTGGTGCAGCACCCGGATAACCGCATTGAGTGCCTTGATATGTTCTGGTGCGGTATGAACGGCAACGACCATGAGTGGTGGGAGTGCCACTTCACGCCGCAGGAAACAGGGCTTTACTTCTATCACTTTGAGCTGCGCACAGCGCGCGGACGGTCTGTCCTAAAAAAAGACCTCGGCGGCGAGGCGCGCGCCGGTGCACGTGAAGACTGGCAGCTGACCGTGTACGACGGTGCATATAAAACACCGGACTGGCTTGCGGGCGGCATTTTGTATCAAATCTTCCCGGACCGTTTCGCGTCCTCCGGCAAGACGAAGAAAAATGTGCCCGATGACCGAACGCTGCACGAAAACTGGCTCGACCAGCCGGACTGGAGGCCGAACGCACAGGGCATTGTGACAAACTCGGATTTTTTCGGCGGTGACTTAAAGGGCATCGAGGAAAAGCTCGATTATTTAGCGTCTCTCGGCGTGACCTGCATTTATCTGAACCCCATTTTGAATCGCACTCCAACCACCGTTACGATACGGCAAGCTACGAGAAAATTGACCCGCTGCTCGGCGATGAGGAAGACTTCCGCTCGCTGTGCGCGGCGGCGAAAGCGCGCAACATTCACGTTTTGCTCGACGGCGTTTTCAACCACACGGGCAGCGACAGCATTTATTTTAACCGCGAGGGCCGCTACGGCGACGGCGGTGCGTACCGCTCGCAGTCTTCCCCGTATTACCCGTGGTACAGCTTTCGGAGCTGGCCGAACGACTACGAATGTTGGTGGAATTTCATCACGCTGCCGAATGTGCGCGAGGAAAATCCCGCGTATGACAACTATATCAACGGTGAAGACGGCATCATCCGGCATTGGCTTGAGGCCGGTGCTTCCGGCTGGCGCTTGGACGTTGCCGACGAACTGCCGGACGGCTTTATTGACCGCCTGAACCGCGCCGCGAAAGCGCAGGATGAAAACGCCATGGTGCTCGGCGAAGTGTGGGAAGACGCCTCCAACAAAACGGCTTACGGCGTGCGCCGCCGGTATCTGCTGGGCGGGCAGCTGGACAGCGTGATGAACTACCCGTTTCGCGATGCAATCCTCGGGTTTCTGCTCGGTGAGCATGCGTCGCTCATTATGGATCGCATTGAGACCATCGTGGAAAACCTACCCGCCGCAGGTCTTACGCATTCTGATGAACCACATCGGCACGCACGATACGGAGCGCGCTTTGACGGTGCTCGGCGGAGAACCGGCGGGCAGCCGCGGCCGCGAGTGGCAAAGCGCGCACACGCTCTCCCCGGAGCAGCGCGAAACCGGCCTTGAGCGCATACGCCTTGCCGCGTTGTTGCAGTTTATGCTGCCGGGCGTGCCGTGCATCTACTACGGCGACGAAGCCGGTATGGAGGGCTACCGCGACCCGTTCAACCGCGCATGCTACCCGTGGGGACACGAGGATGAAGACCTTATCGCATGGTACCGCTACCTCGGCCTGCTGCGGCAGGAGCACGGCGACATTTTAAAGGACGGCGGCCTGCGCAGTGTTTATGCACACGACAATGTGCTTTCGTTTGAGCGCTATGTAGAAACGGAAGGCGGCGAGGACGCGCTGTTCGTTGCCGTGAACCGCAGCATGGAAAACGCGGTCATTCCGGGGCTGCATCTTGACAATGCAGAGTTTATTTTCGGCGCACCGTACCCGAACCCCGCAGGCGGCGATTTCAAGCTGCCGCCGTTCGGCTTCACTTTGCTGCGCATCCACCGCGAAAAAACGGAGAACGGTGAAAGCTAAATTTTCCCTTTCTGCAAAATTTTTGCAAAATTGAATTTACACACCGTTACCGGCGGGCTTCTTTCCTTGAAGCCCGCTTTTTTCTATGCTACAATAGGGTTAACATAATCGTCGGATGGGTGCCGGCGAAAAGGGGAAAAGAGGAAGACTGTATGATCCGCATTCTGATTGTGGAAGACGATGAAAATATCTCGAAAATGCTGGCCGCCACGCTCTCGATCGGCGACTACGAATACGACCGCTGCGTAGACGGCGAAGAGGCCGTACAGACCATCATAAACGGCACGTATGACCTCATTTTGCTCGACGTGATGCTGCCCGGCATGGACGGCTTTGCCGTTTTGGAGCACATCCGCGGGGAAAGCTGCGAAACGCCGGTGATTTTCCTGACGGCGCTCGGTGCGGTGGCGGACAAGGTAAAGGGTCTGCGCGGCGGCGCAGAGGATTACATTGTAAAGCCGTTTGAGCCCGTGGAGCTTTTGGCGCGCATTGAAGTGGTGCTGCGCCGAGCGGGCAAAAGCGAAATGCACCTGCGCTACGGCGATATTCAGGTGGACATTGAAAAGCACACGGCGCTGAAAAACGGCGTGCCCGTGGCGCTGACACCGAAGGAGTTTGACGTGCTCGTCTTTTTCATGCGCAACCAGGATGTTGCCATCACGCGCGAGCAGCTGCTCTCGAACATTTGGGGCTTTGATTTCACCGGTGAATCGCGCAGTGTGGACATTCATGTGCAGCAGGTGCGCCGCAAAATGGGATTGCAGGGCAAGCTCATCACCATTCCGAAGCTCGGCTACCGCTTAGAGCGCCGATAAGCTTAAAGGGAGTCATTTATGAAGCTATGGCAAAAAATATCGCTCATTGCGCTCATGTTCGTCACGCTCGCCGTACAGCTCACACAGTTTTACATACTGGATAGCCATTTTCGCAGCGCCATAGCCCGTGAGGTCAATTCCGCCGCTTCCGCACATTCGGCGTTGGCGGCTTCGCTTTCCAACCACGCGGCGTATGAGCGTTTAAAGGCGAACACGCTGTTTTTGAGCACCGAGCAGCTGACGGACATGCTGAAGGATACCATTACGACGGACATTTCCACCGCGGACGTGATAGAAGTGAAAAAAGGCGGCAAAACCATCACGGCGGTCGGCACCGAGGTCTTGGACGGCGCTTCGTATGATTTAGCTTCCGTCAAGCCGAACGATGCCATTACGGACGGCAAAACGGTGATCTTCGACGCCGGCGAAAAGACGTACCTCATGGTGGTCTCCGTCATCAAGCTGGAAGCCATGTCGTATGAGCTGCGCACGGTGTATGACGTTACGAATGTGTACGACGAGCACGACGCCAGCCTGAACAACGCGCGCTTGTGGGGGCTTTGCTGCGGCGGCGGTATTTCCGTACTGCTGCTCATTTCCGTACTGGGATTTCTGCGCCCGTTAAAGCGTGCCGTGAAGACCATCGGCGCGGCGGCCGCGGGCGACTACACCGTGCGTATGCCCGAAAAGGGCAGCTCGGAGCTGAAAACGCTTGCACACAGCATCAACGAGATGACTGCTTCCATTAACGAGCGCGAGGAAAAGCTGCGCGGTATTGCAGAAAGCCGCAAGCGTTTTGCGGACGCCATGGCGCACGAGATGAAAACGCCGCTGACGAGCATTTTGGGCTTTGCGGATATTCTGCGCATCAAAAGCGTTGTCACGGACGAACAGCGGCGCGACTTTGCCTCTGCCATTGTGGAGGAAGCCAAGCGCTTGCGCGGGCTTTCCGCAAAGCTTTTGACGCTGGCTTCTACCGATAACACCCCGCTCGATTTTGCGGATATTCCCGCGGCGCAGCTTTTCTCTGATGTGCACGCCACCATGGCGCCGGTGCTCGGGCGGCGCGGCATCAAGCTGACGGCACTGCACAAAAACGCCATGCTGCACATTGACCGCGAGCTGTTTTTGTCGCTGCTTTACAACCTCATCGATAACGCCGCGAAGGCTTCCCCGGACAATTCCGAAATCTGGCTCATTCAGTCCGAGCTGGACGGCCACACAGTGGTCTCCGTCATCGACCGCGGCATGGGCATGAAGCCCGATACCGTGCGCCGCGCAACGGAAGCGTTCTACATGGAAGACAAAGCGCGCAGCCGCAAGGCAGGCGGCGCGGGCCTCGGCCTTGCGCTGTGCGACGACATCTGCCGCCGCCACGGGGCGCGGCTTGAAATTCGCTCCACCTACCAGAAGGGCACCACGATTATCATTCACATGAATGTAGCGCCTATTCCGAAAAATCAGGGCGACGAGCTGGAAGCGCTTTTGCAGAAGCGCCCGCCGCGCGAGAAAACACGCGATAAGGCGCGTGAAAAAGAACGCCAGAAGCGCAAAAAGCAGCGCGAAACCCGCTACAAAGGAGGCAGAACGATATGAAACGCAACATTTTTCTCTCTGTTTTTCTGCCTTTGTTCCTTTGCGCTGCCATTTTGACGCTCGGCTATTTCTCCCCCACGCTATTTAGCCGCGTGATGCCGAACTTTAAAAACAAGGAAAGTGCCGCGCAGATTACCGGCGCGGAAAGCCCGCTGTATTTGGAAGACCCCTCCAGTCTTGTCCTGCCGCCGTGGAATGAGATCGACACTTCAAAATCCTCCATATATGCAAACAATGGCAACGCCACGCCGAACACGATGCGGAATTTCATTTTGCAGGAGCTCAGTGTCTACGGTGAAAGGAATATGGATAACTGGCTGTATCAGCTCAGCAATGAGCTTTCCGACCAGAAGACGTACATTGAAGTTTCAGATGCGTATGTGCGCAGCATCATTCAGCCGTTTTTAAAGGGCTGCAATATTTCGCCGAATTTGAAATTCTCCGGGCTGATGTACACATACGACCCGTTCGACAACTTGGCTTCGATTCCGAAATACGTGTATGCACAGGACGTGACCGTCACCACGGTGCAGGGGCGCGATTTTAAAGTGGACTTCGCATTCACGCCGCAATCCGGCATACCGCTTTATGTCCACGCAACGGAGATCGACAAAGAGACCGCCTCTCTGCCGGACAACGAAGCCTTTATGGACATTGCAGGCGCCTCACTGACCATGTACTTTTATTGCTCCGATATGCGTTATAGCGAGACCGAGTTTGACAAGATTTTTCAAGATTTCTACGATAGCCGTGATGTCTCCGGCAACAGCAGCGCCTATTATGGTGCTTATGAAGCGATTTCACGCCTGCCGGACGAGCTTTTCTCCTCCTTCATCAGCGAAAACGACTCCCTGCGCAACGCGGAATGGACCTCTAAGCTGTTCACCCGTCTTTCCAACACGACGCTCGACATCTGGTACGGCTTTTTTTATGACTTAGATTCTCATTACGGCATCGATTACAACAATGAATCGCTTTTGGTGGTCCGCAACAGCGGGGGCTGCACATTTACCCTGACATACGACGCCATTTCCAAAAGCGTGACCGGTTTCGGCTTCGACCCGGATTACAGTGATGCTTTTGACAACAGCCGATTCTTATTGAACCAAACCTACTGGATAAACCGGGATTCGGAAGCAGAGTACTCCTCGCCGTGACCTTATCACATCTAAACCTTGTCCCCCGCAATTTTGCAACTTTTTTGCAGTTTGCGGGGGACTTTTTTGCGTCTTTTTCGGTATAGTTAAAGCAGAAAGAGGAGAGGGGCGAATGCATGACCGATATAAACAGAACCGCGTGCACATTTTCGCGCCCCGCGCTGAACGCAAACACCTTAAAGCTCATTGCGGTCCTCGCCATGGTGCTGGACCATGCCGCCACCGTCTTTTTGGCGGATACCGCGCCCGCCGCGCTGTTTTTCCACGCCGTGGGGCAGATTGCCGCGCCCATCATGTGCTTTTTCGTTGCGGAGGGCTACGCGTACACGTCGAATCTGAAAAAGTACCTGCTGCGGCTGTTTATTGCGGCGGTCATCTCTCATGTGCCGTATGCGCTATGCTTTAAATTCACGGTTTGGGAGTTCTGGTACGTGACGGGCGTTTTGTGGGGGCTCTTTTTGGGACTTCTCGCCGTCACGCTGTGGAAACGGCTGCGCGCGCCCGTTTGGGTGCGGCTGCTTTTGCTCGGGCTGTGCTGCCTGCTCGCCTACCCCGCAAACTGGAATTACATCGCCGTGCTGTGGATCTTCGGCTTTGCCGTCTTTCGGGAAAACCCCAAAAAGCAATGGTCGTTTTTCGGGCTCGTCACGCTTTTGTATGTTTTGCAGTATTTCGTCTACGGCTCTACGCTGCCCGTGTGGCTGAGGCCGTTCGTACTGCTGTGTGTACCGCTTCTTTTATGCTACAACCACACGCTTGGTCGCCGAAGCAAAGTTTTGCAGTGGGGCTACTACCTGTTTTACCCCGCTCACCTGCTTGTGCTCACTCTGCTAAGAGAAATTTTCACCCGGTTATAAGGAGTTTTAAAAAGGGGGATCTTTATGCAAACGCGCAAAAATGCAAATTTGGCACCCGAAAGCTTCCGACACAGTGCTGTGCCGCGCCGCCTAAAGCACCGCGCACGGCGTCGCAGACGCATTTTGTGCCTTTTGCCGGTGATACTCGTGTTCGGCGTGCTCGCCGCGGCGCTGCTGCGCTTTACGCCCGCGCTTGCCTACGCCGATATTTTCCCCGCGCAGGCAAGCACCCGCCGCATTAAAGACGTGCCGTACATTTCGCAGCTGCCTACGCTTCCCACGGGCTGCGAAAGCGCCGGCGCCGCCATGCTGTTAAACTACTACGGCTGCACCGTCACAGCGGAGGAATTTGCTTCCTATTACCTGCCGACGGGCGACGCGCCGCACACGGACGAAAACGGAAAGCTTATCGGCTGCGACCCATGGGAGGCATTCCCCGGCGACCCGTTTTCGGAAACCGGCTGGGGATGCTACTCCACCGTCATTGAGCGCGCCATGAACGAGTTTCTCACAAACACCGGCTACCACGCCGAGCGTCTGAGCGGCGTGCCGCTTTATCGCCTAAAAAGCTATATTGACAACAACACCCCGGTGATGATCTGGGCGACTATCTGCATGGAGCCGCCGATTGAAAGCGACATTTGGACGGTGCCGGAGACCGGCCGGGAGATTACGTGGGTCTACCCCATGCATGCGCTCGTCCTTACGGGCTATGACGAAAATGGCTACTACTTCAGTGACCCTCTCGCCGGTCAGGACATCTACTACGGCAAAGACAGCGTGGAGGTCGCCTACACCGCCCTTTTCGAGCAGGCCATCATCCTGACAAACTGAATACATCGGACTTACTTCCTCCGCATACAAAAATCCCCGCACAGGCTTTTAATGAACAGCGCTGTGCGGGGATTTGCGGTTTATAAGGTTAGATTGACTCCACGTCGATCTCGCCGTCCTTTTCGGTGACGAGAATACCGGTGACGTTGCCTTCGCCTTTCTCGACGATGAGGGACGCGATTTTGTCTTCCACGGTGCGGCGGATGGTGTTGCGGATGTCGCGGGCGCCGCTCTTGCCGCCTACGGCACGATGCGCGATATTCGCGACGGCTTCGTCTGTCCAGCGCAGCGTGATGCCACGCTCGTTAAGCGTGCCGACGTACTCGTTCAGCATGAGCACTGCGATCTTCTTGTAGTCCTCCTCATTCAGCGGGCGGAAGACGACGATCTCATCGATGCGGCTTAGGAACTCGGGACGCAGGAAATCAGACAGCGCGCGCATGGCCTTTTCGCGGCTGATGTCCGCGCTGGTGCGGTTGAAGCCGACGAGCGCTTCGCGGCTGTTGCTGCCCGCGTTGGAGGTCATGACGATGACGGTGTTCTCAAAGTTGACCGTGCGACCGTGCGCATCCGTGATGCGGCCTTCGTCGAGAATTTGCAGCAGGATGTTCATAACATCCGGGTGTGCTTTTTCAATCTCATCGAAGAGCAGAACGGAATACGGGCGGCGGCGAACCTTTTCGGTGAGCTGACCGGCTTCATCGTAGCCGACATAGCCCGGGGGCGAACCGATGATCTTCGAGACCGAGTGCTTTTCCATGAACTCCGACATATCGAGGCGGATGAGCGTCTCCGGGGAATCGAACAGCTCTTTCGAAAGCACGCGCACAAGCTCGGTCTTGCCGGTGCCGGTGGGGCCGACGAAGATGAACGAGGCCGGGCGGCGGCGCGGGTTGATCTGCACGCGGCTGCGGCGGATGGCGGCAGAAACAGCCTTGACGGCCTCCTCCTGCCCCACGATGTGCTCGCTCAGCTTTTCTTCCAGGTGGGCAAGCTTGCCGAGCTCGCTCTGCTCAATCTTTGCAGCGGGAATGCCCGTCCAAAGCTCGATGACATACGCGAGATCCGCTTCCGTTACCGGCGCGGTGACTTCGTTCGGGTCAAACGCGGCAAGCTCTTTTTCGAGCGCCGCGACTTTATATTTCGCTTCGGCAAGCGCTTCGTAATCGACATTCTCTGCGCCCTCGATCTCGGCTTCCGCCTTGCGCTGCTTTTCGAGCTTCAAATTTGCTTCTTCATAATCCGCAAGCTTTTTGTTGCGCAGCGCGGCGCAGGCGCATGCTTCGTCCAACAAGTCGATGGCCTTATCCGGCAGGTAACGGTCGCTGATATATCGCTCGGAAAGCACGACGATGCGCTTCGCAATTTGGTCGGAAACGCGCACGTTATGGTATTTTTCGTAGTAATTTTTGATGCCGCGGATGATATCCGTTGCGTCGTCGATGGACGGCTCTGTCACGGTGACAGGCTGGAAGCGGCGCTCCAGTGCGGCGTCTTTTTCGATGTACTTGCGGTACTCGGAGAACGTCGTTGCGCCGATGACCTGAATTTCGCCGCGGGACAGCGCAGGCTTTAGAATGTTCGCCGCGTTCATGCTGCCTTCTGCATCGCCTGTGCCGACGAGGTTATGCACCTCATCGATGAAGAGGATGATGTTGCCGTCCTGCTTCACTTCGTCCACAAGTCCCTTGATGCGGCTTTCAAACTGGCCGCGGAACTGCGTACCGGCGACGAGCGCCGTGAGATCCAGAAGCTGCACTTCTTTTTTGCGCAGCTTCGCAGGCACTTCGCCTGCCGCAATGCGCAGGGCAAGCCCCTCTGCAACGGCCGTTTTACCGACGCCCGGCTCACCGATGAGACACGGATTATTCTTCGTGCGGCGGGACAAAATCTGTACCACACGCTCAATCTCGCGCTCGCGGCCGATGATGGCATCCAGCTCGCCGTTTCTCGCCTTCATGGTGAGGTCGGTGCAGTACGCCGCAATGTGCTTACGCTTCGATTTGTGGAAGTTCTCCTTCTTTTTCTTGTCATTCGGCTGGCTTTCGCGGGTTTCCGGCTCTGTGCCGTCACCGTTTGCGTTCATACCGAATTGACCCAGCAATTCGGACGGGAACGGCACCGCGCCGCCCGGCTCAAAGCTGCCGTCGTCGGACATCGACATCAAATCGTTCATGCTTTCGGTCATTGCCTCCAGCTGCTCCTCCGTGATGCCCATTTTCTCCATAATATCATTCACCGGCTTAATGCCGAGCTCTTTTGCGCAGACAAGACAGTAGCCCTGCGTGGCGTTCATATCCGTTGAAGGGGAAACGAACACAACCGCAGGCCGCTTCTTGCAGCGTGTACACATCATCATAGACATTTTCCTTTCCGGCGCAGACCGTTAGTTTTTCGGTGTGCGCTCTTTCTTTGCCCGCATTTCTTCGGGCAGGTTCAAATCGTATTTGCCGTCGGTCGATCTCAAAATTTCGCGGAACACGCCGAAATATCGAATGAACGTGTACACCATGAAGCCCGCCGTGATGACGAGCGCCGTGGTGGACGCGATATTGAACGTGCTCTCGGAAACCTTCATAAAGCCGTCCATGACGACGATGAGTCCGATGGCGATATAAAACAGTGTTGTGGAGACCTTGCCGTACCACTTTGCCGCGCACGGCTTTTTGCCGTTTTTCAGCAGATAGCATGCGCCGCACAACATGACGAGCTCCTTTAAGACGAGCAGCGCCAAAAGCGGCCAAATGGACGGGTAGTGCACGGCGATACAGATGGCCACCGTGCCCTGCGTCAGCTTATCGGCTAACGGATCCAGCATTTTGCCTAATTCCGTGATCTGGTTGAAGTGCCGCGCGATCATGCCGTCCAGCGCATCGGAAAGGCCGGAAAGCCCCAGTGCGACGATGGCCGCTGTGAGGTTACCTTTCAGAAAAAATACGCAAAAAACGGAATGACCAAAATGCGGAACACAGACATGGCGTTCGGCACCGTTAAATTCTGATTGATGGGTTTCTTTGTCTTTTGGCTTTTGGCATCAGACATAGTGTAGTTCCTTTCCCTTACGAATTTCCGAATCTCCTTTTAGCCGCTGCTCACTGCATTAAGTGGTAAGCGGGGTTAAAGCTGCCAAGCAGCTTCAAAAGCATGGAAGTATTCTCAAACGCCTGCACCTTTACCTGCTGCGCTGCGCTCAGCATGGGCACAAATACCTGCGTACACGCGAGGACGACCCACAAAATGAGCACGAGCATCAGCACATCGAATACTGCGCCGAGTGCACCGTTGATGCCGCTTAAAACCGGCAGCGAGAAAATGCCCGTTAAAAGCGTTGCAACACCTCTCAGTACCACGATGAACAATACGAATAGCACCAGCATGACGAACACGCCGATGACGTTGATGAGCATGGGGCTGAGTGCATCCGTAATGGCCTCTGCGATGCTGTCCGTCTTATCCTGCACCTGCGCCATGATACTGCCCTGTGTGATGCCGGCAGCCTCGAGCGCGCGCTGGATAAGCTCCGGGAAGGCATCGAAAACGGTGTTCACGGCTTCGCCCGCGCCAAGCCCCATGACCGCCGCAGAGATCTTCTCCACAAGCGAGGGGCGAAAGAACGTTGTAAAGATCCACTCTGCAACAGGACTGCTCAAAAGCCCCGCCGCAATCATCGCGATGAGCGCGCCGCAGAAATCAAAGCATGCTCTGAAAAATCCCTTTTTTGCACCGATGACGGCCGCGATGATGACGAGCACCACAACGGCAATGTCAAATATCCATCCCAATAAAAACACTCTCCTTTTTCCGGCACGCCTGCCGCGCGCCTTGTGCGATACAGTGATTATACCACATTACTCTGTTTGCGACAATGTATTATCGGCCTCGATCACCTTAAGATTTTCTTTCCGAATCTCGCGCACGCCGAGCAGATACACGGTGCTTTCGTCCGCCATGGCGATGCTTTTTGTATCGGCCGGCACATTGCAGGCGGCTTCCTGCCGCCCGGTCGTGAGGTCCGTGGATACAACGGAGCTTGAAAGCAGCGCCGCCACCTTATTGCCCGCTGCGGAAAGCCACACGGCGCGGCCGGAAAGGTCGCTTTCCACAGGCTCTGCGCTGTCACGGAAAATGAGCAGCGTGCTGTCGCCGCCGTAAGCATAGTTGGAAACGGAAACCACTGCGCCCGAAGGGATGAGCGTGTAGGCCGTCACGGTGCGGCCGTCATACGCATACGGCGTAAAGTTATAACTCGTATCGCTGACGAGCGTTTCCGTGTCGCCGATGGCCGTCACGCGGCCGCTGCGGTTCCACTGCACGGCAAAAATCAGGTTGCCGTCGCTTTCGTACTCCGCTATCGGCTCCGTTTCGGACATATCCAGCACCGTAATGCGCGAAATGAGCGTACCTGCGTGCGTGATGGTGCTTGCCACCGCGGCTCTTGTGCCGTCCGTATTCAGCGCCACCGCCGTAATATAGGAATCCGCAAAGCTGTATTTATACTGCAAGCTGCCGTTTTTGTTATATACGCGCAGCTCGGAGGCGTAGTCCGAGGGCTGCACCGCCAGCGCAAATTTGCCGGAATCGCAAATGACGCCGGTCGTGATACTGCTGTCGCTCGTGCCGGAAATTTCCGTGCCGGAGGACGTTTCCACACGGTAACCCGTGCCGCCGGCGTTATACAAAAGGTAGCGTCCGCTCGCTTCGGAGACCGCAGGGTCGTTGTAGCTGTGGCGCGCGGAGAACATCTCCTTTGCAGAGCCGTTCAGAACCGTCAGCGCCGTGTCGCTCACAACGTATAAATTGCCGTCAGCCGCGCCGAAATTACCCACAAGCGCTGTGCTGCCGGTCAGCTCCGCCGGATAGCCGTCGCCAAAGCCGAAGCCGACTGCCTTTGTGCGGATCCAGTTGCCGATGTTTTCCGGCGTTAAATTATCTTTATTTTCCAAAATGATAAGCAGCACTACCGCGATGAGCAGCGCCGCAATGATGCGGTACAAAAGCTTCGATACGCGCGGCTTTTTCTTTTCCGAAAGCGCGGGGTGTTCCGTTTCATCCGGCATATCCTGCACAGGCGGTGCTTCTTTTTTGCGCAGCGCGTGCTTTTTTTCCGCTTCATGTTTTTTTCTTGCCATACTTTTCTCCCTTATTCCGCGTTATAAAATCGGAATACAGAACATTTATCCAACCGAACCGCAGGCATTATATTTGCGGTTTATAAAACACTTTTTCTAAATACAGACCACACGCCGGGGCGGTCGGCCCCGCAAGCTTGCGGTTTTTCCCCTCGATGATCTTCGGGATGTCCTCGGGGACAAAGCGCCCCTGCTGCACGGCGAGCAAAGTGCCCGTCATGATGCGCACCATGTTGTAAAGGAACCCGTCCGCCGCCACGGTAAAGCGCACCATGTCGCCCTCGCGCGTAACGGAGCTTTCCGTAACCGTGCGGGTAAAGTCCCCCATGTCACGGTTATCGAGTGTACAGAACGAAGTGAAATCGTGCGCACCCAAAAAGTGTTGCGCGGCTTCGTTCAGCTTTTTTTCATCGATATGGTGGTAGTAGTGCAGCGCGCGCCCGTGCAGAAACGGGCTGCGAATGGGGTTGTTCCAGATTTCATACACATACCGTTTTCCACAGCAGGAGTACCGTGCGTGAAAATCGAGCGGCACTTCTTCGCAGGAAAGCACAGCAATGTCCGGCGGCAGAAAATGATTGAGTGCGCCCAAAAGGCGCTCCGGCGGGATATTGTGCGAAAGCTTCATGCTCAGGCAGAATTCCCGCGCGTGCACGCCGGTATCCGTACGGCTGCACGCTTTGATGTCCGGCTGCGTATGCAAAACCTGCTTTAACGCCTCCTGAAACACCCCTTGCACACTGCGGGCGTTTTCCTGCACCTGCCAGCCGTGGTACGCACTGCCGTCATATTGAATTTTCAGCAGCAGGTTTCGTTCCATAGCTTCTCCTCAATTTTATCGCACAATGGCGGCGGGCAGCAAAATGTTCGCTGTGATGAACGCCGCAAGGTACAAAACGCACACGATAAGCGTGATGTAATCTACTTTTGAAAGGTGCAGCACCTTCATTTTCGTGCGCCCCTCGCCGCCGTGGTAGCAGCGGCTTTCCATGGCTGTTGCAAGATCAAACGCACGGCGGAACGCGGAAACAAACAGCGGGATAAGCACCGGAATCAGCGCCTTGATGCGCTGCATCAGACCGCCGCTTTCCATATCTGCACCGCGGGCCTTCTGCGCCGCCATGATCTTCTCGGTCTCTTCGAGGAGCGTCGGCACAAAGCGCAGCGCGATCGTCATCATCATTGCGAATTCATGCACCGGGACATGCAGCAGTGCCAGCGGCTTTAACAGGCGCTCAATGGCGTCCGTCAACTGCGTCGGGGACGTTGTAAACGTCAGAATAGAGCTGATGAGGATGAGCACCACGATGCGCACGGCGATCATGATGCTGTTCACGATGCCGTTTCGCGTAATGTGAATGAACCCGAGCGTGAAGATCGGGTCGCCGGTGCCGTAAAACAAATTCAATACGCCGGTGAACACCACGATGAACAAAATAGGCTTCATGCTTTTTAAATAGAGCTTCAGCGGTACTTTGGAAAGCACCACGCCAAGCAGGCTCATAAGAATCGTCGCGCCGAGCGTGACAAAATTCTTCGAGCAGAAAATGAGCACGATGAAATACACGGTCAGGCACATTTTAATGCGCGGATCGAGCCGGTGCATGACGGACTTGCCGGGGAAAAACTGCCCCATGGTGACATCAGATAGCATGGTTTTTGTCCTCCTCTTTCCTTTTTTTGAGGAGCGGCAAAAGCTCCATGACGGCTTCGTCTACATTTAAAACTGTCTCGCTGACCGGCAGGCCCATTTTGCGCAGACGGCGCATGATGGACGTGATCTGCGGCAGGCGCAGACCCATCGGCTCCAAAAGCTCGCCGCGCGAGAACACGGCGCGGGTCTCGTCGTACATTTCGGCATGGGCGTTGTTCATCACAAGCACGCGGTCTGCCACGCGGCCGATGTCCTCCATACTGTGGGAGACGAGCAAAATGGTGTTGCCGCGCTGGCGGTGATATTCGGAGATCTGCGCTAAGATAACATCTCTGCCCTTCGGGTCAAGACCGGCGGCGGGCTCATCCAAAATGAGCACCTCCGGGTCCATGGCGATGACGCCCGCAATGGCTGCACGACGCTTTTCGCCGCCCGAAAGCTCAAACGGAGATTTCTCCAAAAGCTCAGGCTTTAAGTCTGTAAAGTGTGCCGCTTCTTTGGCGCGCTTCAGTGCTTCTTCATCGGAAAGTCCCATGTTTTTCGGGCCGAACATGATGTCTTTGATAACGGTCTCTTCAAACAGCTGGTATTCCGGGTACTGGAACACCATGCCCACCTGAAAGCGCACGCGGCGAATTTCCTTCGGCTTTGCCCAAATGTCCTCGCCGTTTAAAAGCACCTGCCCGCTTGTGGGGCGGATGAGGCCGTTGAGCATCTGGATCAGCGTGGATTTACCGCTGCCCGTATGCCCGATCACGCCGACGAACGCGCCCTTTTCTACGGAAAGGTTCACGTTTTCCACCGCCGTTTTTTCAAACGGTGTGCCGGCGCCATAGGTATATGTGAGATTTTTGGTTTCCAAAATTGCCATCGATTTTCCTCGTTTCCTCTGCCGGGTGCAGGTCCTTTCGGTTCTTGCCCCGCACAAAAAACAAAATCCCTTTTATATTCTTATCCCAATTTTAAATACTCCGCAATCGCTTTTACGCACTCGTCTTCATCGAGCGGCGTGCCGGAAATGCTGCACCCGGCGGCGTTTAAGCGGTAAATAAGCTCCGTTGCCTGCGGCACGTCGAGCTTGTGGCGCTTTAAAAGCTCCACCTGCGCGAACACCGTGCGCGGGTCGCCGTCCGTCAGAATGTTGCCGCCGTCCATCACCACCACGCGGTCGGCCTGCACGGCCTCGTCCATGTAGTGCGTGATGAGAATGACGGTGATACCCTTTTCGCGGTTCAGATACCGAATGGTATCCATAACCTCCTGTCGGCCGCGCGGGTCCAGCATGGCGGTCGGCTCATCAAGCACAATGCACATGGTTTCCATCGCGATAACACCCGCAATTGCGACGCGCTGCTTCTGACCGCCGGAGAGCTTATGCGGTGCATGGTCGCGGTACTCGTACATGTTGACCGCTTTCAGTGCCGCATCGACACGGCGGCGGATTTCTGCGGGCTCAATACCGAGGTTTTCCGGGCCGAATGCCACGTCTTCCTCAACAATACCCGCGACAAGCTGGTTATCCGGGTTCTGCTGCACAAGGCCCACGCGGCGGCGCACGTCAAGCTGCGTTTCCTCCACGGCGGTATCGATGCCGTCCACCGTCACGGTGCCGGAGGTCGGCACCAACATACCGTTAAACAGTTTCGCCATGGTGGATTTACCGCAGCCGTTGTGGCCGAGCAGCGCCACAAACGAACCCTTTTCAATGTCGAGATCGACGCCGTGCAGGACCTCGCCGCTCTCTCCGCTGTATGAAAAATGCAGGTCTCTGCACTCAATAAACGCCATTTTATCCCTTCCGTTTCAAAAAAGTCCCGTTATACCGGCTCGCCCGACCAGATTGCCGTGCTGCCGCAGGGCAGAACAAGCCCCGTTTCCGTCACCGACAAACCGATTTCATCGGCGGAAACATAGCCGCCGAACTTCGGGCGCAGCAAAACGCCGAGCAGATACGCCATAACGGACGGAGAAAGTCCCGTTGTGTACGAATTCAAAATAAAGAACAGCGGATCGTCCGTCAAGACCGGCACGCACATTTCAACAAGACCGTAAAGCTGTTCCTCAAGCTTCCATACCTCGCCGCCGGGGCCGCGCCCGTAGGACGGCGGGTCCATGATGATGCCGTCGTAATGGTTGCCGCGGCGAATTTCGCGCTGCACGAATTTCACGCAGTCATCGACAAGCCAGCGCACCGGGCGCTCTGCCAAATTCGATGCCGCTGCGTTTTCGCGCGCCCACTGCACCATGCCCTTGGAGGCATCTACATGCGTGACCGTCGCGCCCGCTTCCATACACGCGAGCGTCGCCGCGCCGGTGTAGCCGAATAAGTTTAGAATTTTAATTTCGCGCTCGGGATTTTTCTCCTTTGCCGCGCGGATGCGCGCCGCGGTGTAATCCCAGTTCACGGCCTGCTCCGGGAAAACGCCCGTGTGTTTAAAGCCCATGGGCTTTAAGCGGAACGTGAGGTCGCCGCGCGTGATTTTCCACACGTCCGGCAGCTTTTTATAAACCTCCCATTTGCCGCCGCCCGTAGAGGAACGCTTATAGCGCGCGTGAGCGGAACGCCAACGGGGATCTTTTTTCTCCGACTTCCAGATAATCTGCGGATCGGGGCGGATGAGGAGAATGTCTCCCCACCGCTCCAACCGCTCGCCGGAGCCGGTATCAATCAATTCATAGTCTTTCCAGTTTGCTGCTCTCATCAGACCAATTCTTCCTTAATCACTTCAGAAATATCGTTTGCAAGCTTTTCAATCAGCGTCAAATCTCTGCCTTCCACCATGACGCGCAGCAGCGGCTCTGTGCCGGACGGGCGCACAATGACGCGGCCTTCGCCGTTCAGCGTTGCGGTTGCCTGCTGAATAGCCTTCTTCACCTTCGGGTCAGTGTGGAACGCCAGCTTGCCCTCCGGCGAGACCTTGATATTCACCATCGTCTGCGGGTAACGCTCCATGACGGTCTTGAGGGAAGAAAGCTTTGCTTCGCGCTGCTTTAAGATGCTCAAAAGCTGCGCCGCCGTCAGCTGGCCGTCGCCGGTCGTTGCGAAATCGCGGAAAATGACGTGGCCGCTCTGCTCGCCGCCGAAGCTGTAGTTTTCAAGCAGCATTTCTTCCAGCACGTAACGATCGCCGACCTTCGTCGCTTCAAAGTGGATGCCGTTTGCTTCGCAGCACTTTACAAAGCCGAGGTTCGTCATGATGGTGCCGACGATGCAGTCCTTATTCAGCTTACCGCGGCTCTTCATATCGAGGCCGCAGATTGCCATGATGAAGTCGCCGTCGATGACTTCGCCGTTTTCGTCCACGGCAAGGCAGCGGTCGGCGTCGCCGTCAAACGCGATGCCCGCGTCGACCTTATGCGTCTTCACATATTCCCACGAGCGATTCCATAGTGGGTGGAACCGCAGTTATCGTTGATGTTCGTGCCGTTCGGCTCA
>ENA-OQKL01000076-OQKL01000076.1-human-gut-metagenome-genome-assembly--contig:-NODE-76-length-32791-cov-6.025104_pt1 | contig 32791 bp, 48 predicted proteins | sample MGYA00242779_ERZ504800 | MGnify/ENA primary metagenome ERZ504800 (study PRJEB26092, sample SAMD00036410) | human gut metagenome | host: Homo sapiens | study: EMG produced TPA metagenomics assembly of... | reverse complement strand
AAGGTAATCAGACTATCGTGGAATGGTACTTCAAAAATGAAATGAACGCTGGAAGCATAGAAGAATTTGACGGCATTTCACTTGTAGAGTGGACGGATGATAACAAAATTAAAGTCTTTAAAAGAATTTGGCTGCAACCGTAATAAACTATAATCCGTATCAATATGGCGATCAACCTCGATTTAGAGATGAAAAGGCAAATTGGTTTTGATATGTTGATTATCGTGGTTAGATTTCCGTCACGAATTTAATAAAGGAAATATGGAGACAGAAAGATGGAATATATAGTAGATGATAAAAAACTGGACGCATTTACCTTTATTGCGTTCGTCAAACAAGTATGGCAAGGCAATTATGATATTGAAAAAAACACAGTGTGCATTGTCTCAGACAATCAATATTACTGCTTATGAAAATGAGGCACTGATTGGCTGCTTGCGTATTCTTACAGACGGATATTATTTCGGTACGATTACAGAGTTGCTCGTCCTTCCTGAATATCAAAAACAGGGAGTCGGCAGTAAACTCTTGCAACTTGCAAAGGATAATACCCCTACTATGCTGTATTTTGGAGCGCAGCCGGGGATAGAAAAGTTTTACGAAAAGAATGGTTGCAAAAGAAGCTTGCAATCCTATGTGATCGAAAAGGAACGGTCATAACGAAAATTTACGAGGTGCTTAGTATGGAAGTCAAAAAAATAGATGATACTCAAATTACAAATGCCATTGACTTGATTTGGCAAACTTTTTTACAATTTGAGGCTCCCGATTATTCTGAAGAAGGAGTTAAGTCGTTTCAGGATTTTATTGAGAACAAAGAGATCATCAAAACATTAGAATTTTGGGGCGCTTATGACGAAGAAGAACTAAAGGGAGTTATCGCAACAAACGAAAACCGGAAGCATATCTGTTGCTTTTTTGTGAAAGCACAGTATCAAAGACAAGGCATTGGTAGAAAGTTGTGGGACTTCCTACGAGAAAATAGTTCAAGCAAAACCATTACAGTAAATTCTTCTCCGTATGCAGTTCCGGTCTATCATAAACTGGGTTTCGTAGATACCGATACGGAGCAACTTTCGGATGGTATGCGATATACACCTATGCAATTTATAAAATGAACGATTGGTTTGAAAGAGGTGGTTTGTAGGTGAAGCGTTGTATTGTAGTAACCGAAATAGTCTAAAATAAAATATCAGGAGGTTAATAATGACTATTTCGGAGACAAAAATCTATCCTCGTACCGGGGACAAACAAACGGTATACTTAAAAAGCGTAGTAAAAAATCCTAATATTATTGTTGGCGATTATACGATGTATAATGATTTTGTAAATGCTCCAACGGATTTTGAAAAAAACAATGTTTTGTATCACTATCCAATCAATCACGACAGACTAATTATTGGAAAGTTTTGCTCTATTGCGTGTGGTGCGAAGTTTATTTTCACAAGTGCTAATCACACTTTGAAGTCATTGTCTACTTACCCTTTCCCATTGTTTTTTGAAGAATGGGAACTGGACAAAAGCAATGTGACAGATTCGTGGGATAATAAGGGAGACATTGTTATCGGTAACGATGTATGGATTGGATATGAAGCTGTTATTATGTCCGGTGTTACCATTGGTAACGGAGCAATCGTTGGGACTCGTGCAGTAGTAACGAAAGATGTGCCGCCTTACACGATTGTAGGCGGTATACCCGCACGACAAATCCGAAAGAGATTTTCTGAAGATACCATATCATCATTATTGAGTATTAGATGGTGGGATTGGTCGGATGAAAAAATTAAAAAAATATTTCCGCCATTCAAACAGGAAGTATTGATGATCTAAAGTAATGGGACTTACCGAATAACAAATACCTTTACATAGCCGCTTGGTTTTTACAAAAAATCAGGCGGCTATATTTTTGTTTAAGGAGGTGTTCGCTTATGGGCGAAACAGACTACAACGCCCTGCTCTACGATAAGATGAAAGCCGAGCAGGACAAGTACAGAGACTAGCTGCTTAATCAGCCGCCGGAGGAAATTTTGAATCATACCTACGAGTACACGATGAGAGAGGACATCGTGATGTGTATGGAAGAACTGGAGCTTTCTCCGAAACAGGCAAAGGCTTTGCTCCGCTCCCCCTGCCCGCTTGATGATGTCTACAAGGAGTTTAAGGACAGAGAAGTCGAGCATATGGATACCATTCGTGATTCCATCGAAACGAGGGCAAATGATGTGCTCAAACGAGACAAAAACAGAGAAAGCAGGTGAGAAAATGGTGTGTAAATTAAAAACAATCCGTGCGGATATGCTGGTGTTGCAGTGCCAGCTTGAAAGAGAATTGATCAGATATGTGAAGCGGTATCTCTGCCAGCCGCAGGTCACAATCATCACAAATGATAAGCAGTTTGCCTTTATGTGCGAGCTGTACGACTATGTGGAGAATACGGAGCTTCCGCCTGAAATGGTAAGTTCCCTTATGAAAACGAAAAATGTCTTGGAGCTGTCTTGGGACGAATGGCTGATGAATGCCGAAGTTGAAGATATGGAAGATTCCATTGAGAAAGTCGCAGAGCTTCTCAGGAAAGGGAAGATCTGATATGCCATATATTCCGCCGGAAGTGGTCGAACAGGCTCGGCAGATCGACCTTTTAACTTATCTAAGAAGGATGGAGCCGGATAATGTTGAACAAGTCAAAGGAACGAGAAATGTATATCGTACCGTTGACCACGACAGCTTAAAGATTTCAAATGGCAAATGGTTTTGGTGGTCGCAAGGTTTCGGCGGCTATACTGCGCTTGACTATCTGATAAAAGTCAGGAACTATTCTTTTATGGACGCAGTGGAAATCCTAACGGGAAAGAACTGGCAAAGTGGACGCCGACCACCGAAAAAGAAGAAAAAACTGAGCCGAAGGCACTGCGTTTGCCGGAAAAATATCAAGACAGCAAACGGGTAATGCAGTATCTTTTTGATCGTGGCATTGACTATCAGATTATTCAGGAGTGTATTGCGGACGGTGTGATTTTTGAAAGCAACGGGCGCTATCATAATGCGGTTTTTGTCGGGAAGGACGAAACAGGGACGCTAAAGTATGCCACCTACCGTGGTTTAGGAAGCAGCACCTTTAAGGGAGACGCATACGGAAGCGACAAGCAATATTCCTTTCGCCTGCTTGCAAAAGAGCCTTGCCAGTCGGTGCATTTATTTGAAGCCGCCATTGATTTGCTGTCCTATGCCACTTTGCTGAAAGCTCAGGGTAAGGACTATAAATCGGAAAATCTGCTCTCTCTTTCGGGTGTGTATCAGCCGAAGAAAGAGAGCAAAGACAGTAAAATTCCGATTGCGCTTTCCGTTTTCCTTGAGAAAAATCCGCTTATCAAGACGATTCATTTGCATTTGGACAATGACAAAACGGGAAGGCTCTGTACCAAAACCTTAAAAGAGCTGCTCGGAAATAAGTATGAAGTCTTTGACGAGCCGCCGAAGAAAGGCAAGGATTATAACGATTACCTCTGCATACAGCTTGGAATCTACAAATCCAAAGAAAGGAGCTATGAGCGTTGAATGTACGAATTTATCAGATCAATATGAAGCGTGACGCCAACAATGTCGCCTTTATGAATTACGAGAGCCTTCCAAAATTTCAGGGCAGCTCAGAAATCGACAGCAGCCTCTATGATAAGGTGTTCGAGGGAGAAGTAAACTGCTTCACGCTGGAAAAACTCTATGAGATTTTCAATCTTAAACACCCCGCAGGATATAAAGGGCGGTCGATGTCCGTATCCGATGTGGTGGAGATCATTGACGGGAATACCGGAAAAAGCTACTTCCACTTTTGCGACAGCTTCGGTTTTCAGAAGGTCGATTTTGATCCGGAAAAGACGCAGGTCAGCGACCGCTTCCTATCGCTTGCCGAGCAGGAGAAAATCTCTGTCCTGCTCGTTCCGGTCGGCAAATCTCCGATTGTGAAAGAGATACCGAGCACCTATGAAGCGATGAAAGAACTGGTCGGCGGGGGCGGTTTAGACGAGTATATGCCCTTTGAAGATGACGCCGCTATCGTCTGCAACCGTGACGGGAAGCAGGAAAATCTGCCGATGAATCGGGCGGTCTACCAGCCGCCGAAGCGCACACAGATGAGTTACAGCGACCTGAAATCCCTTTTTCGGGAAGCGGAAAACAACAGACAGCACCTTACCGCACATATCGTTTTTACCGCCGATACCTTCAAAAAACCGTACAGCGAATTTGAACGGACTTATGAAGTAAGCTCGGACAACAAGGCGTTCCAGTCCCGTATGGGCGGCTATTCCATCTACGGTACTTCTCTGGACGGTGTTGATCCGTGCCTGCGAATGGAGGGCTTGATGGCGGACGAAATGGGCGGTAAGGACGGTTGGAAAATTGAAAAATGCTTCTTAGTGGAAGATTCAAGAGAGGTCGCCGACATCATTCACGGCGAGTTTTTTTATTGCCCGTTCCAATATCGCCGATGAGAAATACAGCAGCTTATCGAGCGAACAACTACTGAAATACAAACGGCTTTTTCGGTATCCTGAGCGATTCCACGAAACCGCACACGGGATTGAGATCGAGCCGTTTAAGCCCGACAGGGCGGACAAAGAACGATAAATTTCAAGAAGATTAGGGGCAGCCCGACAGGTCTGCGTTAGCTTAGCGAGCAGACTGTTTTTACTCCTATCGGGCAAAAACAGTAAAAGCTCGTTAGGGGCTGCCCCTAATACCCCAATACAGGAAAGGATTTTGACTATGCACGAATTTCTATTCTTTATGATAGGCTTCCTGCTCGGTGGCGTTATCGGCGTAATGATTATGTGTCTTATGCAGATCAACCGAATCAGCCGCACACCAAATATCCGAAAGGAGGACGAGGAACTGTGAAACGAACAGTCAAAAAACAGTTTTGGTTTTCAAAGGCGGAAGCACAGGACTTGCAGAAGAAAGCAAAGAAAGCCTGCCTGACCGAAGCGGCGCTGATTCGACTGCTGCTTCGTGGCTATGAGCCGAGAGAAAAACCGGACGAGAGATTTTATGACGCTATGCGGGAGCTTTCCGCTATCGGCAACAACATCAATCAGCTCGCCATTAAAGCGAACGCCCTCGGCTTTGTGGATTCGCAAATGCTGAAGAACGAGGCGCTGAGGTGGCACAAGTTTCAGGCGGCGATTGAGCGTGAATTTCTGCGCCCTGAAAAAAGCGGATTGAAATGGCAGTAACAAAGCTTTGGAAGGTAAGCGTCCGGCTCGGTCAGGTACTGGACTATACGACCAATCCTGAAAAGACCGCCAACCCCGAATATTCTGCCGAAGATTATCAGGCGCTCAAAGATGTGCTTGCCTATGCGAAGGACGAGGAGAAAACGGAACACGAGTTTTTCTGTGACGGGATCAACTGCAATGTGGCGATGGCTCGTGACCAGTTCATTACCGTCAAGGAACAGTTCGGCAAGACGGACGGGATTCAGGCGTATCACGGGTATCTAAGCTTTAAGGAAAACGAGGTCACGCCCGAACAGGCGCAGCAGATCGGAATGGAGTTTGCAAGAAAGATGTGGGGCAAGCGGTTTCAGGTGGTCGTTACTACCCATCTGAACACGAAACATCTCCACTGCCATTTTGTCATCAACTCCGTTTCCTTTGCCGATGGGAAGCGGCTGAAAGACAAAGAAAAGTCTTGGTACTACTTCCGCCATATCGCCGATGAGATCTGCTTGGAACATAAGCTGTCCATTGTAGAAAAGCCGGAGCTGCACAGATCGCCCGCCTATCTTACGATGAAGGACGAGGCGGGTATGCCTACCCGATACAACAACGCAAAAAAAGCGATTGACGAAGCGATTGCGATGAGCCGCAACCTGCGGCAGTTCCAATATGAACTGGGCGTGATGGGCTATCACTCGAATTTCAGTCCCAATCGTAAGTATGCGACGGTCACACCGAAAGGCAGTGAAAAACCGATACGGACTTATCGGCTCGGCGAAGAATACACGAAAGAGAAAATCCTTGAGCGGCTGACTGCCAACCGGGATAATATCGTGTTCAAGCCGTTCCAGCCAAAGACCTATATTGTCCGGCAGTACCGCCTGCCCACAACGAGAAAGCAAAATCCAAAAGGTCGGCGGTCTGTATGGCTTGTATCTATACTACTGCTATCGGCTCGGCTACCTTCCGAAGCACAATCAGAAACAACAGAATACGGCGAGGCTTCACTATCTTCTCAAAGACGATCTGATGAAGATGGACGAACTCACCAAACAGGTAACGCTGCTCGGCAAGCACCAGATCGGTACGGACGAGCAGCTTTTTTCATATAAGCGGTCGGTTGAGGACGAAATCAAAACCCTTACCGCCGACAGAACACATCTCCGAAATGAAATACGAAAGGTAGATATATCAGATGAACGGCTGTCGGCGGCAAAGATGAAAATTTCAGCTATCTCCGAACGCTTGAAAGAGCTTCGCAAAGAAGTAAAGCTCTGCGACGGGATTGCGAAGCGGTCAGGCGTAATTGCCGATACCCTTTCGCAAGTCAAGGCAGAGGAAGAAAAATCTCAAAGAAAGGAGTCCCGAAACTATGAACAACGGCGGTGACGCAGCAGAACAAATCGTCAGGCTGTCGCTTGAAGGATTTGAAGTGGCTGTCCGGCTCACAGGCTCGGCGGCGAAGAATATCGCTATTCTGTTAGCTTCCGTGCTGAAGCAGGAGATCAGCCAGTCGAATAAGACACGGGGGAAAGCACGGCTTACCAATATGATTAAGTCCGGCAAGGAACTGAAGGTCTTTTCGTTCCAGCAGAAAGACTTGCCGAAGTTTACCGAACAGGCAAAACGATACGGCGTCCTTTACTGCGTTCTGCGTGATAAAAATACCAAGAGCGATACGGCGATGGTCGATATTATCGCCCGTGCGGAGGACGCTGCGAAAATCCAGCGTATTTCCGACCGCTTTGAACTTGGTAAAGTCGATAAGGCTTCCATTGTTTCCGAAGCGGAAAAAGATGTGGCAGACCGTGAAGCGGTTGCCAATGAAGTGCCTACGAAATCAAGGGGCGAGATCATCGTGGAGGAAGCGATGGGAAAGCCAATGCAGAAGGAGGGAAATTCCCACCAAAACCCCTCGGTCGCAAAGACGGACAAAAGCCCTCTGTCCGAGCGAGACTTAGAAACGACAGGTACGCACACTGATAAGGGTGTCGCAAAGGCAGCGGATAAGAAGCCTTCGGTCAAGGAAAAGCTCGACCGATACAAGGCGGCTGCCAAAGCGGAAAAGGAAGCAGAGCGTACTGTGCCGGAGGTTTCCAAAGAGAAGCCGAAAACCCCTGAAGCCAATCGGCAAACCGTTCACAGGCAGCCGAAGAAATCCAAGAAGTCGAAAGAGAGGTGAGCGAAATGGATCAACTAAAGGAACACCCGCAGATCGTGGAGCTGTTAGACACGCTCGATAAAAACGGCTTGATGAAAGAGAAAAACGAGGTGCAGTCGCTGGTAAGTTATATCGGCGGTATGGAAGAAACGCTGACAGGAATGCTCGGCGAGCTTCAGGATATGCGCCGTGAAATCAATCTGATCCACAACAACACGCTGCGGAGCAAGTGCCATACCCTTGTGGAAAAAACGGAGAGCAAAATCCGTCAGGGATTTTCCGCAGTCAAAAAGATGAAGGATAATCTGATCCAGTCAGCCGGAAACGCTGTGCGGGCGTTCCGGGAAAAAGGCAGGGACGCCATTGCTGAGTCGGTCAGGGCAATGAAAATCCCCGAAGCGCTGGATAAGCTGTCCTCGATGTTCGGTAAACTGTCAAAGGATATGGCGCAGGATACAAGAAAACTGTCCGCTATGCAGACGGAGCTTCAGGGCGCAAAGGGGCATTTGAAAAATATGGGGCTGCTGTTTATGGGAAAAGCCGCAAAGGAAGCGGAACATTCCAAGAGTGATAAAGGCGTATTATCAAGGTTGTCCCGTTTATTTGAAAAAGCGCAGAAAGGATTTGCGTCTTTGGAGCAAAAGGCGATGGATACGGCGGATAAGCTCAGAGTTTCCCGTGTGAAATCGTCTGTAAAAGAAAATCTCAGCAGATATAGGGCGGCGGCGAAAGCAGAAAAAGGAACAGAGCGCAGCGAGCCGACCGCTTCCAAAGAAGAAAACCGCACAGCACAGGCGTTGGGGCAGATTAGCGTCCCGCACCCGCAAAAATCAAATCTATCAAAAGAGAGGTAAAAAGATATGACCAACGATTTTAAGAATAAGCAAAGCAGCGGCGCAAGACCGCCGAGACTTTCGCCGGAGGAATACGCCGCCAAGAAAAAGGCGGAGAAAGAAGCTGTTTACCAACTGCTCGACAACACCGCTTCGGAAGTGGTGCAGTCGCCGGAAAAATTCAAAGCCTACCTTGATGTGCAGAGCCGTATGGACAGGTACACAGCGAACAATGCGTTGCTGATGTATAAGCAATTCCCGCAGGCAAGTCAAATCAAGGAATTTGGCGATTGGACGGCGGACGGTGTAAAGGTCAATAAAGGCTCCAAGACCTTTATTATCCTTGATCCCTACGAGTACACCAAGAAGGACGGGACAATCGGCATTGATTTCAATTTGAAAAGAGTGCTGGATGTTTCACAGACCAACGGCAAGCGCCCTGCCGCCCCGACCGCTAACCGTGATCCGAGAAAGTTGGTGGCGGTTATGCTCGACAGCGCCCCAATCAATATTGAAAGCACCAATGAGCTGCCTTATCCCGATATGGGCGCTTTCTATAAAAATGAAGATCAGACGCTTTATGTGAAGCGGGACATCGGCGACAGCGTAGCCCTCTGCCAGTGCGTCGCTCAGGAACTCGGTCACGCCGAGCTTTCTATGAACAGCGAGGTATACAGCCGCAGGGATATGGGATTTCAGGCGGTGTGCATTGGGTATATGCTCTGCAAGAAATACGGCGTGGATACGCAGAATTTTGCGATTGACCGTATCCCCGACGAACTGAAAAACAAAGAGCCGAAAGAAATTAAAGCTGAACTCGGCAAGACGCAGAAGGCGTTTAAGGAAATTACCGCCCGTGTTTCCGACGAGCTGTACCGCCAGCGGGCGGAGCGCTCAAAGGAACAGGAGAGATAACCGGAGGTAGCTGCGATGAAAGAAGAACTCTACCATATCGCTTTGGACGATTATGAACACGGCGTTGTAATCCGTTCCCTGAACGATAAAAAGACCGACCTCAAAAAAGAGGGCAAGTCCACCGACGCCGTAGACGATCTGATTATTAAAATCGGTCACGCCCCAAGACGCAAGTTCAAAGTGGTAGAAAAGGAATCCTGCCGTGAATCGAGATAGCAGCAGGCAGTCTGCGATTATCCTTGCGGTCATTGGGATTCTTCCCGTTGTGTGGCTCGGCTTATTGATAGCGCCGTCCGTCAAGGGCGGTCTGCCGGATATACTGCCGAGCCTTTTGACGGTGTTCAATGATCCGTTCCATATCGAGCTTTGCGGGGACAGCTTAAAAACTGTCCTCGTTTTGCTTTTGCTCTACGGAATGGGGATTGGGATTTATCTGTCTACACGGAGGAATTACCGAAGGCGTGAGGAACACGGCTCTGCGAAGTGGGGCAGCGCAAAAGCCATTGACAAAAAGTACCGTCAAAGCCCGCCCTCGGAAAATAAGCTGATGACGCAGAATGTCCGGATCGGACTCAATGCGAAAAAGCACCGCCGCAATCTCAATACTCTGGTGTGCGGCGGCTCCGGCGCAGGCAAGACGAGATTCTATTGTAAGCCGAACTTAATGCAGACAAGCAATTCTTCTCAGGTAATTTTAGATCCAAAAGGGGAAATTCTGCGTGATGTCGGCAATCTGCTTGAAAAAGCAGGCTATGAGATCAAGGTGCTGGACTTGATTTCAATGGAGAAAAGCCATTGCTACAACCCGTTTGTCTATCTCAGGGACGACAACGATATTCAGCGCCTTGTGACTAACCTTTTCAAGAGTACCACCCCGAAAGGCTCTCAATCCAACGATCCTTTTTGGGATACTGCGGCGAGTATGCTTCTACTCGCCCTTATTTTTTATCTGCACTATGAAGCGCCGGAGGAGGAACAGAATTTCGCTATGGTAATGGAAATGCTCAGGGCGGCGGCGATTGAGGACGAGGAGGACAACCGCCCTTCTCCCCTCGACAATCTGTTTGCCGATTTGGAAATGGATAATCCCGACCATATCGCCCTGAAATACTACCGTTCCTACCATTCCGGCTCGGCAAAGACGCTCAAATCTATTCAGATCACTCTTGCCGCAAGATTGGAGAAATTCAATCTTGAAAGCTTAGCGGCGCTGACTTCTGCCGATGAGCTTGACCTTGCTTCAATGGGCGAGAAGAAAACAGCGCTGTTTGCGCTGATACCGGATAATGATTCGAGCTTTAATTTCCTTGTCAGTATCCTTTACACACAGCTTTTCCAGCAGCTTTTTTACTCCGCCGACCATATCCACGGCGGCAGCCTGCCGATACCCGTCCATATGCTTATGGATGAGTTTGCCAATGTGAGCTTGCCCGATGATTTTGACAAGATACTTTCCGTTATGCGTTCAAGAGGCGTGTCGGTATCCATTATCCTGCAAAATCTGGCACAGTTAAAGGCTTTGTTTGAGAAGCAATGGGAATCCATCATAGGCAACTGCGATGAATTTCTCTATCTCGGCGGCAATGAGCAAAGTACGCACAAGTATGTGTCCGAGCTTTTAGGCAAGGAAACGATTGATACGAACACTTACGGGAAAAGCGAGGGGCGGAGCGGGAGCTACTCGACCAATTATCAGATTTCCGGTCGTGAGCTGCTTACCCCTGACGAAGTGAGAATGCTCGACAACCGCTACGCTATTTTGTTTATCCGTGGCGAGCTTCCGGTAATGGATTTGAAGTACGACATTTTGAAACACCCCAATGTGGTGTATACCGCAGACGGGAAAGGCGGCGTGTATCAGCACGGCGAAGTCACAAAAAATGTGGCGACCATTGAAACCTTATATGTTGATCTCGACAGTGTTCCCGAAATGGAGCTTTCGGAAACGACTTACGAGCTGTTGTCCGATGAGGACTTTGAAAACTTAACAAATTGATTGGAGGAAAACAGAATGAACATTTTTCATAAGACGCAGAAGAAAGAAACCCGCAGACTGCCGATGACCGGAAAGGTAAAGAAAGGCTTTCGTTACTACTGTATGGCGGTTTTGAGCCTGACCGCTATTTTTGCGATGTCTACAACGGCTTTTGCCGCAGGCGATCCGCTTACCGTTGTCAATAACCTGTCCGATTTCATTTTCGGCTTTATCCGTGCGATTGGTCTGATCTTGCTCGGCTTTGGTATCGTTCAGGTAGGTCTTTCCCTGAAATCCCACGATCCTTCGCAGCGGGCAAACGGATTTCTGACGCTGGCGGGCGGTATCATTATCGTTTTTGCGAAAGAAATCCTCACTCTGATTACGGGCTAACCCTTACGCAAACGACACTCAGGGGCGTTCCTGGATTATTTTTCAGGAACGCCCCATTTTTCTTTTTAAGGAGGTGCTACGAAATTGAGTGATAACTGGGTAGTTCAGAATCTCCAGAACGCCCTCGAAACTTGGAATGAAAAACTCGCTGAGATATGGCAGCTCATTACGACTACGCCGCAGAACTTCAAAGGCGGCGGGATATGGGCGGTCATTGTCAATATCAACGGCGCTGTGCAGGCGATTGGTCTTGCGCTTTTGGTACTGTTCTTTGTGGTCGGTATGGTACGCACCTGCGGCAGCTTCAGCGATGTTAAGAAACCGGAACACGCTGTCAAGCTCTTTATCCGATTTGCTATTGCAAAAGCAGCGATTACTTATGGTATGGAGCTAATGCTTGCCCTTTTCAATATCGTGCAGGGTACAATCGGCACGATTATGACCGCCGCAGGCTTTACTTCCGCACAGCAGACAACCTTGCCGCAGTCAATGATCGACACGATTGAAAGCTGCGGCTTTTTTGAGAGTATCCCATTGTGGGCGGTTACGCTCATCGGCGGCTTGTTCATTACGGTTATGTCATTCCTGCTCATTATGACGGTGTATGGAAGATTTTTTAAGTTATATATGTATACGGCGCTCGCCCCGATTCCGCTTTCCACTTTTGCGGGAGAGCCGAGCCAAAATGTGGGGAAATCGTTTATCAAAGCTACTGCGCCGTGTGCCTTGAAGGTGCAGTGATCGTTTTAGCCTGTATTATCTTCTCACTGTTCGCTTCTTCCCCGCCTGTGGTCGATCCCAATGCGGCGGCAGTTACGCAGGTATGGTCATATATCGGCGAGTTGCTCTTTAATATGCTTGTTTTGGTCGGTTCGGTGCGGATGTCTGACCGGATTATCCGTGAGATGATGGGACTGTAAGGAGAACAGAATGAAACGAATATACAACAAATTCAAGGGCTACACCCTTGCAGACTGCGATTGCAGATATTGCCTGTATTACGGAGGGCGGCGGAAAGGCAAAGTTACTTGCCTTGCGGACGAATGTGTCTGCGCCGATGAAATCCGGCAGGCACAAAAACGAAAAGAAAGGAGTTCCTAAATGGAAGTCAAGATCAACAGAGAAATCAGGAATTACACAGAAGCGATGTTTTTCGGACTGTCACTGCGGCAGTTCATTTTTTCTGCCTGCGCCTGCGTAGTGGCGGTGGGTATCTATTTTTTACTCAAGCCCTATGTCGGCACGGAAACCGTATCGTGGATGTGCATTTTAGGAGCCGCACCCTTTGCGGCTCTTGGTTTTGTCAAATACAACGGAATGACCGCAGAGAAATTCATCTATGCGTGGATCAAATCAGAGTTTTTAATGCCGAAGAAGCTCACCTTCCGTTCAACGAATACTTACTACGAGCTGTTCAAGCCGAGTATCGAAGCAAAAGCAAAGGAGGCTATGAAATCGAATGATTAAAACACTTACCAATCTCCGCAAACAGGAAAAGGAAAAATTTGTCGTGCCGAAGGGCGTCCAAGATGTGATACCAATTACCGCCATTTATGACGATGGCATTTTTCAGATCGGAAAGGACAAGTTTTCTAAGACCTATAAATTTTCAGATATTAACTACGCTGTTGCCAGCCGTGAGGATAAGGAGGCGATGTTCCTCGAATACTCGGAACTGCTCAATTCCCTCGACTCCGGCGCAACGACAAAAATCACGATCAACAACCGCCGCTTAAACCGATTGGATTTTGAGAACAACATTCTTATCCCGATGAAAGGCGACAGCCTCGATGAATACCGTGAGGAATACAACAAAATCCTTTTGGAGAAAGCGACGGGAGCAAATGCTATCGTGCAGGATAAGTATATGACGATCTCGGTCAGCAAGAAAAATGTCGAGGACGCTCGTACCTATTTCGCCCGTGTGGGCGCTGATTTGATTGCCCACTTCGGAAGGCTCGGCAGCCAGTGCGTAGAATTGGAAACAGACGAACGGCTGCGTATTTTTCACGATTTCTACCGTGTGGGCGAGGAATCCTCTTTCCACTTTGATATAAAGGAAACCCGCAAAAAGGGACACAGCTTCAAGGACTATATCTGCCCTGATTCAATGGAATTTGAAAAGGACTACTTCAAAATGGGCGACCGTTACGGGAGAGTCCGTTTTTTTGCGTGAGTACGCTTCCTATATCAAGGACAGTATGGTGGCGGAGCTGACCGATCTTAACCGCAATCTGATGATGTCGATTGATGTTGTCCCTGTGCCGACTGATGAAGCGGTACGAGAAGCGGAAAACCGTCTGCTCGGCGTGGAAACGAATATTACCAACTGGCAGAGAAGGCAAAATTCCAACAATAACTTTTCGGCGACCGTTCCTTATGATATGGAACAGCAGAAAAAAGAAATGAAGGAATTTCTCGATGATTTAACAACGAGAGATCAGAGAATGATGTTCGCCGTGATTACCTTCGTGCATACGGCGGACTCCAAAGAACAGCTTGATAACGACACGGAAGCGCTGCTCACCACAGCAAGAAAACACCTTTGTCAGTTCGGCGTGTTGAAATTTCAGCAGGTGGACGGGCTGAATACGGTTATGCCGTTTGGTGTACGGAAGATTGATACCTTCCGTACCCTCACAACCGAAAGTCTCGCCGTGTTTATCCCCTTCCGGGTGCAGGATATTTTTCACGAGAACGGTATCTACTACGGGCAGAATGTTATCAGCAAGAATATGATTATCGCCGACCGCAAGCAGCTCCTTAACGGTAATTCCTTTATCCTCGGTGTATCGGGCGGCGGCAAGTCCTTTGCCGCAAAGGGCGAGATTGAGAATGTGATTCTTTCCTCGGAATCAGATGTTATCATCATTGATCCGGAGCGGGAATATTCACAGCTTGTGAAGGCGCTCGGCGGCGAGGTAATCCATATTTCCGCTACTTCTCCCAATCATATCAACGCTATGGATATGACGAAGGAATACGGCGACGGGGCGAATCCGGTTATTTTGAAGTCGGAGTTTATTATGTCCCTGTGTGAGCAGCTCATCGGCGGCAGCAATCTTGGTGCAAAGCAGAAATCCATTATCGACCGCTGCACCGCCAGCGTGTATCGTACTTATCAGCAGAACGATTATCAGGGAGAAGTACCGACCTTGCAGGATTTCAGGGCGGAGCTTCTCAAGCAGGACGAGCCGGAGGCGCAGGAAATCGCCCTTGCCATCGAGTTGTTTACCAACGGCAGCTTGAACACTTTTGCGAAGCATACGAATGTGGATACCAATAACCGCCTGATCTGCTATGACATTTTAGACCTCGGCAAGCAGCTTATGCCGATTGGTATGCTGGTCGTTCTCGACTCTATCTTAAACCGCATTACGCAGAACAGGGCGAAAGGCAGAAACACCTTCATCTTTATTGATGAAATCTATCTGCTGTTCCAGCACGAGTATTCTGCTAATTTCCTTTTTACCCTTTGGAAGCGTGTGCGTAAATATGGGGCGTATGCTACGGGTATCACGCAGAATGTGGACGACCTTTTGCAAAGCCATACGGCAAGGACAATGCTCGCCAATAGTGAATTTATCATTATGCTCAATCAGGCTTCCACGGACAGGCTGGAGCTGGCGAAGCTCTTAAATATCTCCGACCTTCAGATGTCGTATATTACGAATGTGGAAGCCGGACACGGGCTTATCAAGGTGGGCAGCTCCCTTGTACCGTTCGCAAATAAATTCCCGAAAAATACGAAGCTGTATAAGCTGATGACAACAAAACCGGGCGAGAGCGCATAAGCTCCCGCCCCTTGTTTTAGAAAGGAAACGGCAATGAGAAAAAAGATTTGTATTGCGCTGATAGTGGCGTTTACCGTCCTGCTCGGCGTCAGCAGCTATTTCATTATTGACTATTACAGGGAGGCGGAACATCAGGAGCAGATGTACGATTCCCTCGTACAGATTGTAGAGGACAGCGAAACCGAGCCTGCCGAGCCGATCATCTATTCGGAAGATAAGACGATACTGCCGGAGCTTACCGAACTGTACCGGCAAAACAATGATTTGGTCGGCTGGATTTGCGTGGAAGATACGAATATCAATTATCCCGTTATGCAGACGGTTGATAATCCGAACTACTATCTGAAGCGTGGATTTGATAAAGAATACAGTTCTTACGGCTGCCCGTATGTGCAGGAGGATTGTGATGTCCTAAAGCCTTCGGACAATTTAGTGATCTACGGTCATCATATGAACAACGGCTCGATGTTCGCCGACCTTGAAAAATTCAAGGACGAGGATTTCTGGCAGGAACATAAAACGATTGCCTTTAACACCCTGACAGAGAAAAATGAGTACGAAATCCTTGCGGTTTTCAAAACCGTTGTTTACACCGACAGCCCGGAAGCCTTCAAATATTACCGCTTTACGGACGCTCAGTCGCCGGAGGAATTTAAGGCTTTTATTGATAAATGCAAAGAGCTTTCCCTTTATGACACGGGCGTATCGGCGGAGTACGGCGACAAGCTGATCACGCTTTCCACCTGTGAATACTCCCGCACGAACGGAAGGCTTGTCGTTGTGGCGAAAAAAGTGACAGAAAGCAGTGGTGCAAATGCTCCCGCAAATGACGGGGCGGCAGAGATACCGAGCTAACGCCCTGATTAAAAAGCTGTGCGCTAATTATGATGACGGAAACTGCCTGCTTCTTGATGAGGGAGAAGGCTGTGTTTGTGTGCAGAGTATATCCTACTCGCTTTTGTGCAGGTATTTTCGCAATGCGGTGCTTCCGACAGATCCGGCGTTGGAAGCGGAGATACTCGGAACGCACTCTGACAGGTGCGTTTCCTGCGACGCTCCCATTATCAAGCGTGGCAACAGAAAAAAATATTGTGAAAAATGCGCTGAAATCGCATACAAAAGGCAGCAGGCAGAGTACGCAAGGAAAAAGCGTACAGAGTCGAAAAATAGAGGGTAAAAAGTCCTTGTTTTAAGCGGCTTTTCAGCCCTCGCACTTTGAGGGGCAAGGTGTTGATACCTTTTCCCCTCTTTTTTTACTTCAAAGCGTCCACTGGCGCTTGGAAAGGAGGTTTTCTATGCCGGATATTAAGACAAGGGATATAGCAAAAGGCACGATCAAAACGATTGACAAATCGGCGGTTGCCGCCGAGCGTATGAAATCCGCCTTTATCCAGACCAAAGAAAAAGCGGAACACTCCGTTGATGTCCCTGAAAGCAGTGCGGAAGAATATGCTTCTAACCGTTTGGGAAGCGGTATCGATCGAGTTTCCCACGAAGCCGTACACCAATTTGACAAGCAGGGGCGCAAGGGCGTTCAGGCGACAAAGCAGAATATCGTCAAGGCAAAGGACGGTATTCAAAAATTCAAGGAGAAACGGGCGGCGCAGTCGCTTCAAAAACAGGCGGCGGGTACTGTCCGAAACAAAGGAGTAAAGGTCGCAGAACAAACGCAAAAGACGGTTAAGGAGTCTGCCCGTTCCGCAGGGAAAAAGACGATTAAGACGGTCGGGAAAGGCTCGGCGAAAACAGCGCAGAAAACGGTAAAAACCGCAGAGCGCACCGCTAAAACGACCGTCAAGACAGCACAGCGTACCGCAAAGGCGGCGCAGAAAACAGCGCAGGCTACGGTCAAGGCTTCTCAAAGGGCAGTTCAGGCAGCACGGGCAGCGGCTCGTGCCGCCGTTGTCACGGCGAAAGCAATCGCAAGAGCGATAGCGCTTGCGGTCAAGGCGATTATCGCCGGAACAAAGGCGTTGATTGCCGCAATCGCCGCAGGCGGCTGGATAGCGGTTTTGGTGATTATCGTGATTTGCCTGATTGGTATGCTTCTCGGCTCCGTGTTTGGTATCTTTTTCTCAGGCGAGGATTCCGGTACAGGTATGAGTATGCAGACCGTTGTGCAGGAAATCAATACCGAATACGATACCAAATTGCAGGACGAAAAAAACTCGGTATCTTATGATGTCCTTGAAATGAGCGGCAGCCGTGCCGTTTGGAAAGAGGTGCTTGCGGTATACTCGGTCAAGGTCAACACCGATCCGGACAATCCCCAAGAGGTCGCAACGATGGACGAATCGAAAAAGCAGCTTCTCACGGACATCTTTTGGGAGATGAACGAAATAAGCTCCAGCACCGACACCAAAACGGAGACGGTCATTACCGAAACCGATGACGGTCACGGAAATATCGTGGAGACGGAAAGCACGGTCACGCAAACCTATCTGTATATCACGGTCAGCCATAAGACCGCCGATGAGATGGCGGCGCAGTATGGCTTTAATGAGGAACAGAAAGAGTATCTCGCAGAGCTGCTTGCTGATGAAAACAATTCATTGTGGTCGCAGGTGCTTTACGGGATTACGGGGACAGACGATCAGATTGTAACTGTCGCCCTCTCTCAGATTGGAAATATGGGCGGAGAGCCATACTGGTCTTGGTACGGTTTTAATTCCCGTGTCGAGTGGTGCGCTTGCTTCGTTTCGTGGTGCGCCAACGAGTGCGGGTATATTGACGCTGGCGTGATTCCGAAATACGCAGGCTGCGTCAACGGCGTACAATGGTTTAAGGACAGAGGGCAATGGCTGGATAACAGCGCAGAGCCTACACCCGGAATGATTATCTTCTTCGATTGGGCGGACGAAAGCGGTCAGGACGGATTATCCGACCATACGGGTATCGTCCAAAAGGTGGAAAACGGCAGAGTTTACACGGTCGAGGGCAACTCCGGGGATTCTGTTCGTCAGAACAGCTATCCGGTTGGGTATTATGAGATACTCGGCTACGGTGCGCCTGCCTATTGATCGGAAGGTAAAAACGAGCCGCTTGCTTAAATGCAGGCGGCTTGATTACATACAAATGAACTGAATCTGAAATGAACATATATTTTCGATTACGCTTCATTTTTATATTGACAATACAGTATGACATACAGTATAATGACATCAGGAGGTAACGCTGATGGGAGAAGAAAAAGATTTATTATCTACTTTGCTTCTGGAACTTCGCAGAGGGACATTGACAATTAGTGTACTCAGTCAGATGAATGAGCCGAAATACGGTTATGCTTTGGTGCAGAGCTTGGAAGAAAAAGGCGTTGCCATTGATCCCAATACCCTTTATCCTCTACTTCGGCGTCTGGAGAGTCAGCAACTTTTAGAAAGCAAGTGGGAAACCAGTGGCACAAAGCCAAGAAAGTATTATCAACGAACAGAGTATGGAACACAGGTCTATGAACAGATGAAAATATATTGGAATAATCTGTCTGCCGGAATCGAAAGGTTATTAGAGGAGGAAGAAGAATGACACCGAATGAGAAAGATTATATGGATCGATATATTTATCAAGTGATTCATCGGCTTCCCAAAGCACAACGAGAGGAAGTTCGTATGGAGTTGGAAGAACTGATCAGTGATATGTATGCGGATAGAGGCTCTATGGAAGAAGTGCTGACTGAACTTGGCGATCCGGCTGAATTTGCAAAGCAATATCAAAACGAGCAGAAGTATTTGATTGGACCTGAATATTTTGACACTTATTTGTGGTTTGTAAAAGTTGTCTTAATATGCGCTGCCGTACCAATTTTGATTATTTCGCTGATAAATGCGATAGGAGAAATGCCCGCAATCACTTCGCAGAACGCCGCCTCTGTTATTATTCGAGCTATTGTGGACGGATTGATCGTTGGAATTACCGACGCTATGCTGTCCTGCATATCCGCTTTCGGTGCAGTAACCTTGACTTTCGCCATTATGGAGCGGAAAAAGATTCAGATCGAAATGAAGAAGGCAGAGAAATGGTCAGTAGAAAGCCTATCTGAAGAACGAAAAACGCCATCCTCCAGATGGACGCCAAAGATTTTGGAGCCTGTACCGGATAAAAAAGCAATTATAAGTCGTGGAGATAGTATTGTGGGCATTGTGTTTATCGTTATTTTCAGTGTATTGCTAATTTTTGCCCCTCATTTCTTTGCTGCGATTTTTACGGAAGGCGAAGCCATAACAACCGTACCCGTTTTCAATTTGGAACAATGGGGAATTGTTCTGCCTGTCTTTGTAATCAGTCTGCTGATTGGTCTTATAGATGAGATTTTGCGTCTGATCATCGGCGTTTATTGTAAGCTGGTAATGATCAGCAATATTTTGTGTGGGGTAATTCAGATTGTGTTAAGCGCCATTGTGCTGAAAGTTTTACCTATCTGGAATCCGAATTTTGTACTTGAGATTGAACAGGCGTTGGGTGCTAATGCAGATTCAAGCGCAAACTTTTTCACTTACTGGAACGCTGATATGGTATCCAATGGACTGCTTGCGTTTATTGTTGTTATTACTCTGTTTGAGATTGGTGTGACGATTTACAAAACGCTCCGTTATGGGGTTTCCGTAAAAAACGGTATAAATTCCAATACATAAAAAATTGTAGTTTTTAGAATATTTTGATTATGGAAATAGTTTATGATGAAACAAAAATACGGTGCTACCCATTTGGGGTAACACCGTATTTTTTCCCGCTTTTATTGATTTTTATATTTATCCATTTCAACTAACATCTTATATAAATGTTCTTGCTCGGATTTACTTTTTGCTGCGACCAGCTCGTAACATTTCATAGGATAGCTGTCGGTGCTGCTTTCGCCTATCTTCTCAAAAAGCTGAGCAAGCGAGATATTCATAGCTGAAGCAATCTTTTCAATACTTTCAAGAGTAGCGTTCTTTTCCCCTCGTTCCACTTGCCCGATATAAGTAGGGTGGCAACCGGATAACTCAGCAAGCTTCTCTTGGCTCAATCCCTTTTCAATTCTATAATTGCGGACACGCTGTCCGATTGTTTTTGCAATTTCACTCATAGTTCCAGCCTCCATTCATAGTCTATAAATATTGTTTCCGTAGTTCCACAGACTATTGATATTTATTGTTGACTTTGATATACTATGAGTATTATAATTAGATTTTTTGTGCTTTTAGGCTTTGAACTGGCTGGTGAACTTTAATGAGGGGAAAAACGGCTTGCTTTACCGGACATAGAAAAATACCGCCGGAGAGCATACCGGAACTCTCTCAGCGGTTAAAAAACACCTTGCTTCGACTGATAGAAGAAGGATATATGTACTTTGGCGCAGGCGGAGCATTGGGCTTTGACACGCTGGCTGCACAATGCGTATTATCTTTGAAAAAGCAGTATCCGCATATCAAGCTGATTTTAGTTCTGCCGTGTATCACGCAAACGAAAGGCTGGAGCAAAGATGATATAGCGGTTTATGAGGAGATCAAAAGTCAAGCGGACAAGGTGGTATATACTTCTCACGACTATTTTCAGGGCTGTATGTTCAAAAGAAACCGCCATTTGGTAAATGGCAGCAGCGTCTGCATAGCCTATTTAACACAGGAGAAAGGCGGGACTGCGTATACGGTAAATTATGCTCGGCAAAGCAATGTGCAAGTGATAAATTTAGCTGCTCAATAGATGTGAAAATGGGAGGAATGAAAAAAGTTCATCTCTGAATGGAAAGTGTACTTGACATTTGCGCCCCTTTTGCTATAATAGAGATATGGAAAGCTGGCTTTCCATAGAAAGGAGGCGCACCGTGAAAAACCGTTTAGAGGAAATTCGGAAAGAACGGGGAATCAAGCAGGAAGAACTGGCTGCCGCACTGGAAGTATCCCGGCAGACCATCGGCTCGTTGGAAAACGGACGATACAATCCTTCAATTACATTGGCGTTTAAGCTTGCACGGTATTTTAATATGAGCATTGAAGATATTTTCATTTACGAGGAGGGAAAGCAATGAAGAAGAAAACCGGAATATATCTTGTAATCGGCATAGTCGGCATTGCTTTGGCTCTGAGCGCAAGGTTTCTTTTACAGGACTGTTTGAGCGATTCGCAAAGCGGCGCAATGATCGGCATAGGTGCCGGATTGTTCGGCTATGGGATTGCGAAATGGTGCGTCGCTCTGTGGGGCGCAAAAAATCCCGATTTGATGAAAATCAATGAGATTGAAGAAAAAGATGAGCGCAATCAGCTCATTCGCAGCAAAGCGCAGGCAATATCCGGAGAGATACTGCACTGGCTGCTGATGGCAGGTGCTTGGGTATGTATTTTTTTCGACGCACCCATATGGACTGTTCTTACTCTTGTAGGCGCTTTCCTGCTGAAAACAATCCTTGACTTTATTTTGATGGCATATTACCAGCATAAGATGTGACGGAGGATATTATGAAATTTGTGATTGAACACTTGTCAAAGAGCTTTGAGAAAAAGGAAGTTCTCAGAGATATTGATTTTACTTTTGATGAAGGGAAAATTTATGGGCTGCTCGGCAGAAACGGCGCTGGAAAAACAACGCTGTTTAACTGTTTGAACAGGGATTTGAAGGCGGACAGCGGCAATTTCTATATAGAAGATGAAAACGGCGTCCGCCGTGAGGTGTCCGCAGAGGACATCGGATATGTACTCTCTACCCCGACCGTGCCGGAGTTTCTTACAGGCAGGGAGTTTTTGAAATTCTTTATGGACATCAACGAGAAGTCTATCAAAAATCCGAAAAGCATTGACGAGTATTTCGATTATATGAGTATTGAGCCGGAGGACAGGGATAAACTGCTCAAGGACTACTCCCACGGTATGAAAAACAAAATGCAAATGCTCATCAATATCATCGCTCAGCCGAATATCCTGCTGCTCGACGAGCCTTTGACATCCCTTGATGTGGTTGTGGCGGAAGAAATGAAACAACTGCTCCGTTCACTGAAACAAGACCGCATTACCATTTTCTCCACTCATATTATGGATTTGGCGCTTGACCTCTGCGATGAGATTGTGCTGCTTAATCACGGCGAACTGGAGGTCGTGGAGAAAACCGATCTGGACAGCAGGGAATTTAAGGATAAAATCATTGCGGCACTCAGGGAGGAAGGAAATGAATAAGACGCTTAAAATATCTTTTCCCTGAAAAATACATACCGTGTCAACGGTGTCCTGTTTTCCTTAAAGCAGATACCGCTCGTAAAGCGGCTGCTTCCGGCAACGCTGTATCAGGTAAAGGGGCTGAAAATCTTTGCAAACATTTTGTCCGTGCTGTGGGAAATCGTTTCTGTATTCCTCGGCAAGTTCCTTTACTTTATCACGATGGTATGCGGTATCGGTATCCTTTATAACGGACTGCCGGAGAATGAGGTGTTCCTGCATATCCTGCTGATTCTCACGGTAATCGGCAGCTTTGTAAACACACACCTTTTCAATCCGACAAAGGATAAATATTATGCGATGATCCTGATGAAAATGGACGCACGAGAATATACGCTTGTAAACTATTTCTACTCCATCCTGAAGGTCGTTGTGGGCTTTTTGCCCTTTACGATTCTGTTCGGTATGGACAGAGGCGTACCTTTGTGGTTTTGTCTGCTCCTGCCCCTTTGCATAGCGGGTATGAAGCTGTTTGCGGCGGCTGTTACCCTGTGGGATTATGAGAAAAGGGGATTTGGCTACAACGAAAATAAGCTGTCCAAATATGTGTGGTGCTGTATCGCCCTGCTTTTAGCCGCAGCCTATGCTCCGCCCGCCTTTGGTTTTGCTTTGCCTGCGGTCGTACCAATGGTTATATTTTTAGCGTGTATTCCCCTTGGTATGGCAAGTATCACAAGGCTCACTACCTTCCGTGATTATTACGCAATCAACAAGGAATTATTAGCCGGATTGACCAATCAGATGGACAGCACGGCACAGACAAAGCTTATCAAACAGGCAAATGAAAAGAAAATATCCGCAGATACTTCCATTAGCAGCAACCGCAAGGGCTTCGAGTATCTGAATGAGCTGTTTATCAAAAGGCATAAAAAGATACTCTGGAACTCGACAAAGAAGATTTCCTATGTGTGCGCTTTCCTTGTCGCCGCCGTGCTGGCAGGCGTCTATCTGCTGCCCGAAGAAAAAACCGTCATTAACGAAATCGTGATGACTTGGCTTCCGTACTTTGTATTTATAATGTACGCTATCAACCGTGGCACGAACTTTACACAGGCGCTTTTTATGAACTGCGATCACAGCCTGCTGACCTATTCGTTTTATAAGCAGCCAAGCTTTATCCTGCGGCTGTTTCAGATTCGCCTGCGTGAGATTATGAAAATCAACGCTGTTCCGGCGCTCGTGATCGGTATCGGACTGGCGCTGATCCTGTTTGCCACCGGAGGGACGGACAATCCGCTGAACTATGTAGTGCTGGTTGTTTCCATCCTGTGTATGAGCCTGTTTTTCTCGATTCATTACCTGACGATTTACTATCTGCTCCAGCCTTACAATGCAGGGACGGAGCTGAAAAGCGGCACATATCGGATTGTTTTGTCAGTAACCTATGTCGTCTGTTTTGCTCTTATGCGGCTGCGTATGCCGATTATGATATTTGGAATAATGACGATTGTTTTCTGTGTGCTTTACAGTATTGTCGCCAGCATTTTGGTATACCGCTTTGCGCCGAAAACCTTTAGGCTGAGAACATAACGGGGCGGTTTTACCGCCGGAAATCCATAAAAAGAAACGGAGGATTTATTTATGAGAAAGTGTCTCAGATGTGGAACGGAAATGAAAGAAAACTGCGCCATCAAGGTAGAAGGCGCAGGATACGGAATTGTAATGTCATCGGACGAAAATAAGCTGTTCGGCGGCAGAATCGGCAAGCCGAAGGTAGCAATCTGTCCCAAGTGCGGCGAAGTCTCCATCTATGTGGAAGATGTAGAGAAGCTGTGACGGTAAATGGAGGCGGTATGAAATGAAAAAGATTTTATCTGTGTTTTTGATGTCATTCATCGTATTCGCTCTCTCTGCTTGCAATGCTGATGTCGTGAAGATGGAAGATTATGAGTGGAAAATGAGAACGGTTATGAGCAATGATACGGAAGCTGCCCAATATCAGGATGAACTCGTGGTTGCCGTAGGAGAAGCTGACGAGCTGTATCCTGACGCTGAAATCGTGGATATGACTTTGACTGCTAAAGATGGAGAAATCACGATAACGGATACCACAAACGGCAAGACATATAACGGCACTTATGAGGTAATGCAGAAAACGCCGAAGGGAACGGACTATGAGATTATCATTGATGGAGTGACCGGCTATGCTACCGTAGCTCCTACGGAATACTATGATGGCTCAGAGATTCCAACACTACCAATCAATATAGATGGCTATTCCTTATACTTTATCCCAAATGAGTCGTAATCTACTCAGGTTAGAGAAAGGCATAATGATGAAGATCGAGATTGAAAAGGATTTTCCCCAGTATTTTAAGCCAGCCTATCCGGAAGAATTTGAGCTGTTCTCTCACTTTGAAGTAACAGCAGGAATACCGACCGTTCTCTTTGCTGTCACGACTTGGAAAGAGAACGGGAAACCGAATGTGTGCTTTCATTCGTGGAGCTGCTTTCACGGAGATAAGACCGCTTTTTTCGCTGTGATGGGCAACCTGTATCAGCATACCCACACCTATGCCAATATCCAAAGAGAAAAATGCTTTTGCATTAATTTTCTCCCGATAAGCTGTTATGACAGGTTGGTAAATACCATTCATCAGAATGAATGGGACGATGACGAATTTGCAGCAGGAGGCTTTACTGTTTCCAACGCCAAAACCATTCACGCACCTGTAATCAATGAAGCGTTTCTCACGATGGAATGTACCCTGAAAGATATACAGGATTTAAGCGGTGCAGGTATTACGGCTATGGTCATCGGACAGGTACAGCACATCTCTGTGGAAGAAGCGTATGCACAAGGGTATGAATTAAGATATGGCAAGGACGGATTTATGCTGCTCGTGCCTGCGCCGCAAGACCTTGTTACCGGAGAGCCAAATCAGTCGGCGATTGCCACCGTGCATATTGAGAAATACGACTGATTTAAGGAGAGAGCAAAAATGGCGGTTTCAAATATAAAAGCGCTGATCCCCGGCGAACTTCAAAAAGTGTGGGAGCTGGTGTTGAATACGGAGAATTACGCTGCTTGGAGAAGCGACTTGAGTAAAACAGAAGCGATAAGCGACAAGCAATTTATCGAATATACCAAAAACGGCTACCCTACGACCTTTACCGTGACGCTTGTTAAGCCATACAGACGATGGGAATTTGATATGGAAAACAGCAATATGACAGGTCATTGGACTGGCATTTTCACTGCCAAAGGCGATGAAACAGAGATAGATTTTACGGAACAAGTGAAAGCGAAGAAATGGCTGCTGAAGCCTTTTGTGAAATCGTATTTGAGAAAGCAGCAGACACAGTTTGTTGCGGATATAATGAAAAATTTTTCATAAAGACTTATATATAGGAAGGCGGTTTGTTATGAAGAAGTATGAGTATATGACAGTTGATTTAAGCGCAGAGCCATCATTTAATGTTCATATTAAGCTGGATCGGTATATTGAGAAACTCAACGAATATGGAAAACAGGGTTGGCGTTTGATTTCCGGAACTGATGACTGGAAGTATTCGATCTTTGAGCGAGAAATTGATGATGAAGAATAATAGACAGGAGGCGTATAACCTATGAAAGATATGATCGGATACTGCGGACTGGACTGCGAAAAATGCGACGCATACATAGCGACCGTCAATGACGATCAGGCTTTGCGGGAGAAAACTGCGAAGCTGTGGGCAGAGTTAAACAACGCCCCGATTCTTCCAGAGCATATTAACTGCGAAGGCTGCCGTATGAATGGGGCAAAAACGGTATTTTGTGATAGCCTGTGCGGGATTCGGAAGTGTGCGTTAAATAAAGGTGTTTCCACCTGCGGAGACTGCCCGGATTTAGAAACCTGCCCGACTGTTGGGGCAATCCTCGAAAATAATCCGGCTGCTTTGGATAATTTGAAAGGGTAATATACATAATGGAAAATTTCATAGCACATTTGAAAGAAGTTATACCTGAAAAAGATAGTCTAAAACTCGTGAAAAAGGAAGCTGAAAATTATTACAAGCAGCATTCGCTTGATGAATGTTTCGCTACGGGATTGGAATTATATCAGTCGGAAAATTTTCAGATACAGGAAGTCGGTGTTTTCTTGGTAGGATATGCAGCCTGCAAAAATACAAGCGCATTATCATTTCTGAAAGATACCGTGAGTCAGCACAAAAGCTGGAAGGTGCAGGAAATTCTTGCAATGGCATTTGATAATTACTGCAAAATTATTGGATATGAAACAGCGATTCCGGTTATTAAGGAATGGCTAAAAAGTGATTGTGCTAATACAAGGAGAGCTGTATCAGAAGGATTGAGAATTTGGACAAGCCGCCCTTATTTTAAGGAGCATCCGCAGATGGCAATACAGTTTTTATCTTCTCTCAAAGATGATAAAAGCGAGTATGTACGAAAATCAATAGGAAATGCTTTGAAAGATATAAGCAAAAAATATCCTGAACTGGTTTCCAATGAACTGAAGCAATGGGATTTATCGTCAAAAGAAATAAAACAGGTACATAAATTAGCAAGTGCTTATCTGAACAAGTCATAAACAAATACTGTTATGCGGAGGGAACACAATGCTTGAAAATACTCCTACTCAGTCAACTATGACTGAATTGCTCGGACAACCTTTGTTTGCAGTCTGGCAAGAGCTGTGTTCAGCGATTGATGAAAAACTACGATATGGAACGGCTATGGAATACAGGCGGTAAGAACTGGGTTTATGAATATAAGTACCGCAGAGGCGGTAAAACGCTTTGCAGTCTATATGCGAAAAAGAATAGCCTTGGTTTTATGATTATCTTTGGAAAAGATGAAAGAGTAAAATTTGAGGAGATAAGGGAAACTCTTTCTGATCCCGTTTGCAGGCAATATGATGAAGCAACAACTTATCGTGACGGGAAATGGGTAATGTTTGAGCCGACTGATACTTATGAGTTCGATGACTATATGAAACTGTTGGCTATTAAAAGAAAGCCTAATCGGAAATAACGATACTGTGTTTTGGAGAAAATTAGAATGAAGTTGAAAAATCCTATGTTGGTAGTGACCGATATAGACAGATCAGTTGAATTTTATAAAAAAGTCTTTGGACTTCATATCATTATGGACTTTGGAGCAAATAAGACACTGACAGGTGGCTTAGCCCTGCAAACGGCTGAAACATATAAGGAATTTATTGGTACAAGTGACATTTCTTTTGGCGGCAACAACTTCGAGCTTTATTTTGAGGAAGATGACTTTGACAAGTTTGCTGATAAGCTGAAGGAATATGATATTGAATATGTCCACCCGATTATGGAACATTCTTGGGGGCAGCGAGTCGTTCGCTTCTATGATCCGGATAAGCATATTATCGAAGTCGGAGAGAATATGAAGATCGTATGCAAGCGCTTTTTGGATAGTGGAATGACGCCGGAACAGGTTGCAAAGCGAATGGATGTACCTATGAAATTTGTTAATGCCTGTATGCGGTAAGGCTATTTTTTGACAAAGGAACGAGTAAAATATGAGCTACTCTATAAGGGAAATGCGAAAGGAAGAATATAGTCTGCTCAGTGATTTTTTGTACGAAGCAATTTATATTCCGGATGGTACGGCTGCGCCGCCTAAATCAGTGATAACTTGTCCCGAATTGCAAGTATACATTGCAGATTTTGGAAACAGCAAACACGATAAGGCTTTGATTGTAGAAGTTGACGGAAATATTGTAGGAGCAATATGGGCAAGGATTATGAACGACTACGGACATATTGATGAGAATACGCCTTCCCTTGCAATGTCTGTTCTTAAAGCGTACAGAGGTATGGGAATTGGAACTTTGTTGCTTACACAAATGTTGTTAGCAGAAAAAGCTGCTGGTTATGCAAAGATTTCCTTATCTGTTCAAAAGGACAATTATGCAGTGAAGTTATATCGAAAAGCGGGCTTTACAACGGTCAAAGAAACGACTGAGGAATACATTATGGTAGCTGACCTAAATTCTATTTGCAAAATGGAGGAAGAAAATGGCTTTTGATTACAAGAAAGAATACAAGGAATTTTATATGCCGAAGAACAAGCCCGGAATTATAGAGATTCCAAAAATGAACTACATTGCAGTCCGGGGGAAAGGAAATCCTAACGAGGAAAACGGGGAGTATAAAAGCTCAATCGGCTTGTTATATGGAATAGCCTTTACTATAAAGATGAGCTACAAGGGGACGCATAAAATCGAGGGATTTTTCGAGTATGTAGTGCCGCCCCTTGAAGGTCTTTGGTGGCAGGAAAATACGCAGGGACTTGATTATGCAAGAAAAGAAGATATGCACTTTATCTCTATGATCCGGCTGCCGGATTTCGTAACGAAGGAAGATTTTGAGTGGGCAGTTCAGGAGGCAACGAAAAAGAAAAAACAGGATTTTTCTAAGGTTGAGTTCTTCCCCTATGATGAGGGAATGTGCGTCCAGTGTATGCACATCGGCTCTTATGACGATGAGCCTGCCACTGTTGATTTAATGCACGACTATATGAAAGCGAATGGATACGAACTGGATATTACGGATACAAGATACCATCACGAAATCTATCTGAGCGATCCGAGAAAATGCGATGTGAGCCGATTGAAAACGGTCGTGCGCCACCCAATCCGGAAAGCGGAGTAATCGGAGGTTAGTATGCCAAAAGAAGTTGATCCCAAAAATACGACAAGGGCTGCGGCGTATGCGCTTTGGATGAAAGCGCCCAATCCAATGGTCACTTTTTTCAAGACCTTTGATGTGACCAATCTGATCAAGGTCAGCAGGAAAAGAAGCTTGAAATTTAATATGCTGCTCGATTACTGTATCGGCAGAGCTGCCGTAAAGGTAAAGGAGTTTTATATCCTTCCGGTCGGCGAAAAACTCATGCAGTATGACACCATAGCAGTCAATACCATAGTGAAAAACAAAGAGGGCGAAGTCAGCTCCTGCGACCTTTCTTATAAAGCCGAGCTAAATCAGTTCAACGAGGAGTATCTGAAATATACGGCACAGGTCGCCGCAAGCTGTCAGGACAGGGACTTATCCGAAAACAGTATGGTCATCGGCACTTCCGCCATCATAGATACGGAAATCGACGGAGCTGTTGGTATGAACAGCGGCATTTTTAATAATCCCTTTATTATTTAGGGCAGATACAAAAAGAAATGGTTTCGGTATTACCTGCCACTCTCTTTCCAGTTCCATCACACGCAGATGGACGGCGCACACGCAGGCGTATTTTTGAAGAACTTGCAAAACGAGATCAATCTGTTGAAATAATGGCTGAAAGAAAGGAGTACGCTTATGGAAGAATTGGAAGCGATTATGCAGAAATTCGCTGCATCGGGTTGGGACTTAATAGCTGTCCCGGCTCAGGAATGGCTGGACGGAAAAGCCGATAAGGATACTTTGGTATCAGCAATCAAACAGGCTGATAAAGAATGTGGGAACTGTGGATGTGAGTTAGATCCGCTGTATAAAAGAGCTATGGAGCTTCTTTAATCCCATAGGAGGTATAAATATGTTAAGCTTAGAAAAAGTAAAAAACGAATTGAAAACCTTTGGTTATGAATATGCTAACAATATTCTATGCGGACATACTAAATCTAAGGTAAAATGGGTTTTGCCAACAGGGATTGTCAATGTAATGGCATTTGAACAAGCAACATCTTATTTGTTCGGATTTAGCGATAACGGGATTAACCTGTTTCCTGTTCACGGCGATTGGGACATTGCAGACAATTTATTCATTCCGTGGAGTGAAATAACAAGTTTCAAAATGAAAAATGGATTATTAGAAAATGAAATGATCCTGTCAACATCAGCAATGAAAATAGAAATGAAAATCAACAAAGTAGTAGCGAATAATTCGTGGGTTAAGGATAATTTGAATTATTTGAAAGCCAAGAATTATTTTTATCATCAATGACTCAGGTTGAAAATCATCTAAAATGAATAAGATCATAGGTCAGAAAAACCGTAGGGCTTTCATTGAAGCTCTACGGTTTTTAACATTTATTGAGTATGACTATCCTTTGGAATAGGGAAAGAAATTGTAACGGTCAATCCACCTTGTTTACCGTGATCGAAAGACACTGTACCCTTATGGGCGGAAACGATCTGTCCGACAATCAAAAGCCCTAAGCCGTGCCGTGGCTCGGTTGTCCCGCTGTCACTCATCATATAGTGGGGCGTAGTCCTGAGTTTCTCTAACTTTTCATCGGTAACGCCGACGCCGTTATCTTCTACGACTATTTTATATTCTGTATCGCTTTTTCGGACGCATACTGAAATCGTACAGCCATCAGGATTGTGCGTTTGAGAATTTGTAATCAGATTTCCGATTGCCCGCCGCAACAACTCTTTATCTCCATTTATGGCACAGGCAGTCAATGCTTCATCTGTATTCCATTCTATCGGATACTTTTCTTCCATATCTAAATTGATAAAGTCAACAACGCTTTGTCTTGCGATTGCTACGAGATTGACAGGCTCTGGATGGATCGGCTGCATATTATATTCTAACTTCGAGGCAAGATTCAGGTCATTGATGAGATTTTTCATTTTTGTACTTTGCTGACGGATAATCCGTGCCTTTTTCCTTTCGCTTTCCGGCAGGCTTTCATTGTCCTCAATCTGTCCGGCATATCCCATTACCATAGAAAGTGGTGTGCGAATGTCGTGAGAGACTCCGGAAATCCAGTTTGCTCTTGCTGTTTCCTTTCTTTGCAGGTTTCGCTTCTGTTTTTGGAGAATATCCGATGTTTGATTGATTTTAGCGGCAAGGTCGGATAAAAGTCCTTTTTCCTTGACATAAACAGGCTCACCTGAAGGTAGCGCCTGTATGCCGTTTGTAATCGGTTTAACGGATTTCAGCAGCTTGGAATTGGCGATCATATAAATCAGGAAAATCAAAAAAACATTCACACCGATTACAATCAGGACAGTATACGGGGCGTTTTTGATGAAATCATAATCCCAACTCGGAGACATATGTTTCCAATATCGGTCTTTCGGATAGCCGACAACGACCAATCCATTTTCGCATTCTCCCGTATAGGTCGGGTATCCATCAATATATCCTCGTGTCAGACTTGCAATGTCGGAGATCGTATAGTGCAGAGGAACGGTATCCGGCAGATTTTCCGTGTGCCATTTTACCTCTAATGTGTCATTATCTATATAGATTGCCCACGCATTCTCCCCGCTTAACCGCTCCGTCATATCGCCGGATAAGATATATCCCGTTTCTGTTTTCTGTAAAGCTTCAGCAGTTTCTTTTGCAGTCGTCCACGGTCTGCCATTTGCCGTTTGACTTGCGGAAATAGCAGCAAGAATAATAATGTTAAGGACGATGACCAAGACTGTGCTTAACAGCAATATGCCTACAAACCGCCGAATGAGTTTCGTAATATCTTTCATATCATTTCCCCGTTAATACTAACTTGTAGCCTAAGCCTTTTACCGTAATGAGGGATACCGGCTTTGACGGGTTAGCTTCAATTTTTTCTCGGATTCTGCGGATATGCGCCATCAGCGAGTTTTCATATCCGTATGGATTATCTCCCCACGCAGCTTCGCAGAGCTGATCGATGGTTACAATTCTTCCCGCATTGCGGTAGAGCGCCAGCAGTATATCGTGTTCTTTTGCAGTCAGCGGGAAATGATTATTTTCTTTTATCACTTCGGCACGGTCAAAGTCAATTTGGCTTCCGGCAAGTTGGACGATAGGATCTTCGCCTTTGTAGTACCGCCGCAGAATGATTCCGATACGCAGGGATAATTCTTTTGGCAGGAACGGCTTTACCATATAATCATCTGCACCAAGTCCCAATCCTTTCAGCTTGTCCTCATCTTCTCCACGGGCAGTTAAAAAGAGAACTGGGACTTCGGTAAAAGTCCGCATTTGTTCAAACAGAGAAAAGCCGTTCCCATCGGGCAGCATTACATCGAGAATGGCAAGATCAGGCTCCCAATCCCTGCATATTTTCAGAGCTTCGGCTACTGTTCCAGCAGTCTTGATTGTTTTGAAACCGTCCTGCTCTAAAATAGATGTTACCATTTCACGCAGATCAGCCTCATCATCTACGATGAGGATTTTTTGTATTTTAAGTAATCATAGTCCATAATGCAATTCTCCTTTTTCTATATTATAGCATATCATTCCTGCATTTTCGCAGTGCAGTTCAAATGTAAGGTAAATGTAAGGTAGAGAGAAGGTTGACACAAGGTTGCGCCTTTATACTAAAGACAACAAAGGAAAGGAGATTTCACAATATGAATATAATCGAAACTCAAAATCTGACGAAAACCTACGGCGATTTCACGGCAGTATCCCAT
>ENA-OQKL01000072-OQKL01000072.1-human-gut-metagenome-genome-assembly--contig:-NODE-72-length-33303-cov-5.704636_pt1 | contig 33303 bp, 36 predicted proteins | sample MGYA00242779_ERZ504800 | MGnify/ENA primary metagenome ERZ504800 (study PRJEB26092, sample SAMD00036410) | human gut metagenome | host: Homo sapiens | study: EMG produced TPA metagenomics assembly of... | reverse complement strand
TCAATAGCTTTGTCAATAAGTCGTAGAAGATGATTCCGCGGAACAAGATCATCAATACATACCATCTGCATTTGCTTTCTTACTTTTTCTGTTTCTTGTGTCATCATAGAACAATACCGCCTTTTTTGATACCTTTATTATACCAAAAAGAGACTGAAAAGTCTTGAAAATACTGACTTTTAGCCTCTTTAATACAGAAAAATCCTCGGCAAAAAGCCGAGGACTTTGTCTACAGTCTGGAGGAAGATTCTAAGGAGAATCTTCCTTTTTTGATATTTAAACTAAGACGAAATATTATATAATGTGTAAATAAGCATCAGCCAAAGAACTATATTCATATGTGTATACAATATAACATTATGAAATGTAACCCCCACCAAACAAAATCCTACATAATATATAGAAGGGAGGTTTGCGGAAAATGTACACACAGGAACAGATACTTGATATGTATTTTGATCGCAACCAGCAGGCTGTCAGTGCGACCTCGCAGATGTACGGAGCGAAGCTTACCCGGTTTGCAGACACTATGGTAGCACATGAGGATGCGCTGGAATGCGTAAATGACACATACATAGCAGCATGGAACAAGATACCGCCGGAGCGCCCTATGCGTTTCCTTTCCTGGCTTTACAGGGTATGCCGCAATATCGTCTGCGACAGGATTGACTGGAATAATGCTTCAAAGAGAAATTTCAACATGAACTGTATGCTTGATGAGCTTGAGGAGTGCCTTGCAGACAGCAATGCAAAATACGAGGGCGAGCTGTCGGACATTGGAAGGTGTTTATCGGATTTTCTGAACGGACTGGAGACGGAAAAGAGAGTGCTTTTTGTGAGACGCTACTGGTATGGCATGACGATTGATGAGCTGGCAGATATGAGCGGCAGGAGCAAAAGCAGCGTAAAGACCACACTGTTTCGGATAAGGGCAGAGCTAAAAAAATATCTGGATGAGGAGGGCGTATATCTATGACGAAAAAGGATTTATTTGATGGTTTAAATTATATCGATGATCAGATAATCGAAGAGGCGCAGCCGACAGGAGAATCGACAGGAGAATCGGCCGGGTACAGAGATGATATTTATGTAAAAAATCATGAAACCCATCCCGGCGGAAAAGAAGACAAAAACAGGAAAAAGCACAAGAAATTTGCACGGGCAGCAAAAGCGCTTGCCACAGTGGCGGCAGTCCTTGTTGTTGCAGTCTTAGGCACGGAGGTCGTGAGGCTTAATAACCGTATAGATGAGCTGGAAACCAAAACTGCAAATGTGATTTCACAGAATAATGCGCAGAATAATGTCTATGCAGGGATAAAGAGTGGTGCAAAGCTTGGGGATTATGAAGCTGCCTCAGATTATGGAAAATTGTATGATGTGGTAAAAAAAGCAGAGGCTTCCATAAGGGATACCGCATTTGGAGAACTGTTGGAGAGTGCAGACGCAACAGGCAATATGTCTGATGCATCGTCTACAAATAAACAGGAGTCTAAACAGGAGTCGGCAGCCAATACAGAGTATTCAACAACCAACGTGATGACAGAGGGCGTTGATGAGAGTGATGTGGTAAAGACGGACGGAAAATACATTTACATGGTCGAGGATGGTCAGATATCCATTACGGATATTTCAAATGGAAAGCCTGGGGAAGAGACGCTGTTTCGTCCTGATTTTGAGGTACCGTCAGATACTGTAGAGGAGCTTTATATCAGTGACGGAAAAATGCTTATTATATCAAACCACGCAGGCGATAAGGATGAGACTATATGCTATAGCTATGATATAGCTGACCCAACGAAACCGGTGCTTATAGGTAAAGCGCGTCAGGATGGATTTTACAATACATCGCGCAAAATCGGCAATACGGTATATGTTTTTTCAGACACATATATAAAGATCTCCGATATGAATAAAAATGTGGCGCTGCAGGAGGATAATCTGGAGAAATGGGTGCCTCAGGTAAATGGCAAAGTGATAAGCTATGACTGCTTCTATATAGGAGAGGATACATACTCAGGCACAGTTATTTCGAGCTTTGATGTGGATAAACCTGATAAGACGATAGATGCAAAATGCATTATGAATAATAGCGGCGAGGTATACGTTTCTGGCAATGCTATGTATCTGTATCATTCTGATTGGAGTGCAAGCCGTGAGCTTACCAAAATCAGCAAAATTTCGTTTGAGGATGGAGTGATGAAGACCGGGGAGACAACCTCAGTGAATGGTTATCTTAACGATAAATTTGCAATAAATGAGCAGGGAGGGTATCTGTATGTGCTTCCAACCTCAAATACCGGCAGTCAGCCTGTCAATTCGCTTCATGTGCTGGATAAGGATATGAATGAGGTCGGTGTGATAAACGAGATTGCACGCGGGGAGAGTATATACGCAGCCCGCTTTGTTGGGAAATACGTATATTTCATCACATACAGGCAGACGGATCCTCTTTTTGTGGCAGACATATCTAATCCGACAGCGCCAAAGCTTCTCGGAGAGCTTGAGGTGAGTGGATTCTCTGAGTATCTGCATATGTGGGATGATACGCACGTACTTGGAATAGGCTATGGTGATTCGCAGCAGAGTAAGATAAAGCTTACTATGTTTGATGTGAGTGATCCGACAAAGCCGGTTGAGGTGAACCAGAAGCTTATCGACAGTTCTGAGAGCTGGAGTAATGAGTTTGTATACAACTACAAGGCTATTCTTGCTGACCCGGAGAAAAATCTGATAGGATTTACTGCGAATGACTACTATCTGTTTTCGTATGACAGTGAAAACGGCTTTAGTCTTTTGGAGCAGCAGGCACTGACCTATAAAAACACAGAAGGCTACAGAGGCATTTACAAGGATAATGATTTCTATGTGGCAGGAAACGGAGAGATAAAGCATTTTAAGCTGGCAGAATAACGTAAATAATAGTGTTACGCAATAAGATATAAAGACAGGCGGCGAATACCCAAAGAGGGTGTTTGCTGCCTTTTTTGTATAATTTTATATACAAACGAAATGTAACAGCATATTTAAGTATGCAACTCAAGGCAGTCGGTGATATAATATCTCTGATTTTGTCAAATAAGACGGATTACTAAGGTTACCGGAGACAATGGCAAACGGTAACCTTAAATAGATTTAATAACACGGAGGAACTATTATAATGAATACAGCCTCAAAGACAAGACATGTCTTTATTTTGTTTTTGGCAGATATAGTCTGGGGAATAGCCTTTGTAGCGCAGTCAAAGGGAGGGGATGCAGTTGGAGCATTTTCATTCAACGGCATCCGCTTCCTTATTGGTGCGCTCTGCCTTCTGCCGGTCATAAAAATACTGGATAAGAAAGAGCTGACGGTAAACAGACCTGAAAGCAAAAAGCAAAAGAAAGAGCTTTGGATAGCCGGAAGCTGCTGTGGAATAGCACTTTTCTTTGCGAGCAACCTGCAGCAGCTTGGAATCAGCATGGGCGCAGAATCCGGCAAGGCAGGATTTCTTACAGCTACATATATACTTATGGTGCCTATACTTGGGATTTTCCTCAAAAGAAAATGCGGAGTCAAAATATGGATAGGTGTATTTATTGCACTGATAGGCATGTATTTTCTGTGCATGAATGGGACATTTTCACTTAGCGGCTCGGATTTGCTCCTGTTGGCAGGGGCATTGTGCTTTGCGATACAGATACTTGTGATTGACCATTTCGTATCACATGTAGATGCGGTCAGACTTTCATGCATTGAGTTTTTTGTCACCGGGCTTGGCTCATGTATAGTGATGATTTTTACTGATATGGGACTGTCTGCCGGCGGTATAGCGCAGTGGACACAGTCGCTTTGCACATGGGATGCATGGATTCCGATTCTCTATGCCGGTATTTTCTCAAGCGGAGTGGGCTATACGCTGCAGATTGTCGGACAAAAGGGCTTAAACCCGGCGGTGGCATCGGTGGCGATGAGCCTTGAATCGGTGGTTTCTGTGATTGCAGGATGGATTCTGCTGGGCCAGATGCTAGGTGGCAGAGAAATTTTTGGATGTGTGCTCATGTTTATTGCGATAATTATTGCACAGCTTCCGGATAGGGAGTATACTAAATAGGTTACAGTATAAAATGAAATGTGATTATTCAGAATCACTGAGAACAAAAAAGCACAAGTATAGTGCGGCTTTGCGAATGTACGTGGGATGAATAGTTACAACGAGACAGGGATTGGATATGAGAAATAATAGCAGAAAAAATTACAGACGCCGCAGACGAAATACAGGAGCTTCACAGATTAAGCTTGTAGGAATAGTGGCTGTGATAGTCGTTATAGCGATTATAATGGTTATATCGTGCTTTAATAAACAAAAAACGACAGTACTAAGGCAAAAGACACAGGAACGGCCACAGAAAATGTGACCGGTGTGACTGAGCAGGTAAGTGAGACAGAGGAAGTAAAGGAGCTTTTTGCACCAAAGGAGTCTGATGCTACAGCAGCAATCGGAGATGAGCTTGAGAGCTCTTATGCAGTAGTGATTGATGAGCAGGACGGCACAGTTGTTGCGGGAAAAAATGCTCATGAGAAAATGTATCCGGCTTCTATGACAAAGGTTATGACGGTGCTTGTAGCAGCAGAGCAGGCTGAGAAAAATGCAATTGCAGCAGCGGAGAATGAAAACACCGAAATAGACAGGCAGGCTATGATAGAAAACAAGCTCAACGAGGTTGTTACAATTACAAGAGAAGCCACAGATTATTCATATGTGCATGATTGCAGTACAACAGGCTTTTTAGACGGTGAGCAGGTGCCTCTTCGCGATGTGTTTAACGGAACCATCCTGCCATCAGGTGGAGAATCGGCATATCAGCTTGCGGTTTATACAGCAGGCTCCATGGAAGCATTTGTCGATATGATGAACCAGAAGGCAGCAGAGCTTGGTATAGGCCAGACCACACATTTTGCAAACCCTGTCGGCATATATGATGAGAACAATTACAGCACAGCCTATGATATGGCGGTCATCATGCAGGCAGCGATGCAGGACGATATTTGTAAAACAGTACTTTCAAATCATACATATAGCACGGCTGCAACACCGCAGCATCCGGAGAACCTGAACATATCAAATCTGTTCCTGCGCCGAATAGAGGACAGGATGACAAGTGGCGAGGTAATCGGTGCAAAGACAGGCTTTGTAAATCAGTCCGGCAACTGTGCGGTCAGCTATGAGAAGGCAGCAAGCGGAAAGACATATATATGTGTGACAGCAGGCGCTTCAAGCGGATGGCACTGTATAGATAATCATGTGTATTTATATAATACATACGGCAAGTAATCAGCACAGCTGATTTTAAGGAGTGCAGATATGGCGGGAAATCAAGGCAATTACAGGGAAAAACCCACGCGCAATGAGAAAAAATACAAAAAGCCAACGGACAGCCGAGACTAAAGGAGAAAAGCAGCCGGGCAAAAAGCGATAACGTATGTCCGTATGCGAAGAAATGTGGCGGCTGCGACTATCAGGGCGTAGAATATAATGAACAGTTAAAAACCAAGCAGGCATACATGAAAAAGCTGCTAAAGCCTTTTTGCTTTGTGGAGCCGATTGTCGGCATGAAAAATCCGCTCTATTATCGTCATAAGGTTCATGCAGCCTTTGACTGCACGAGGCGCGGTCAGATCGTGGCGGGAGCCTACAGGAAAAACACACATGATGTGGTGGATATCGAAAGCTGCATGATAGAGGAGCAGGAGTCAGATGAGATAATAAGGGACATAAAGGATATGCTCCGCTCATTCAGGATAAAGACCTATGATGAGGACACCGGCTATGGCCTTCTCAGACATGTGCTTGTAAGAAAGGGTTATGCAACAGGGCAGATAATGGTAGTGCTTGTACTGGCATCGCCGATACTTCCGTCGAAGAATAATTTCGTAAAAGCACTCAGGAAAAAGCATCCCAATATCACGACAGTGGTGCTCAACGTGAATGATAAAAGGACAAGCATGGTGCTCGGAGACAGAAACATCACGCTTTATGGCAAGGGCTTCATAGAGGATAAGCTGTGCGGCTGTACCTTCCGCATCTCACCAAGCTCATTTTATCAGGTGAATCCGGTGCAGACGGAGCTTTTATACGAAAAAGCCATTCATGAGGCACACCTCACCGGCAAGGAACGCATAATCGATGCATACTGCGGCACCGGAACCATAGGCATCATAGCAGCGAAAAATGCAGGTGAAGTCATCGGAGTCGAGCTAAACCGTGATGCAATCCGCGATGCAGTCATCAATGCAAAGCGAAACGACATCAGAAATATCCGCTTCTACAATGACGATGCCGGAAAATTCATGGTCGAGATGGCACAAAAGGGTGAGAAAGCGGATGTTGTCATAATGGATCCTCCAAGAACCGGCAGCGACGAGGCATTTTTATCATCGGTTGTCAAGCTGTCACCGGAGAGAGTGGTGTATGTGTCATGTGGTCCGGAAACACTGGCGAGGGATTTAAAGTATCTCACAAAGCATGGGTATACAGTGAAGAGTGCAACACCATATGACTGCTTCCCATATACAGAGCACATAGAGACAGTGGTGCTACTTTGCAGGTAAATGGACGATAATAGTATTCCAATTCGCTATCAAATGGTGTAGAATAAAAACTACTTTCCATGTATACTAATGAATGATTACAGCCCATATACGGAGGATAAATATGAGAACGCTATATACATTTGACAAACACAACTATTCCGATGATATGGAGGTATTTGAGCGCTTCGCGGTGCGCGCGGTTATTATCAGAGACGGAAAGCTTGCCATGCAGCAGGCCGGTGAGGGCTACTACAAGATACTGGGCGGCGGCATCGATGCAGGCGAGACCAACGAGGTGGCGCTGGCACGTGAGGTGCGCGAGGAGGCAGGGCTTCTTGTCGTGCCGGAAAGCATCAGGGAGTGCGGCAAGGTCATAGAAAAGAGACGCGATATATTTGAGGCTGACAAGATATATTACTGTCACACCTATGTGTATTTCTGTGATGTGAAGGACGAGCATGTAGCCGCACAGATGACAGACAGTGAGATAAGGCTTGAGTATCATCTGTCATGGGCTAAGCCGGATGAGATAATAAAGGCCAACAGCGCCTTTCTTGATAAAGAATGGATAGCAAGAGACACTAAGATTGTTGAGTTGATAAAAGAAATGTGTTAAAATAATGCCTGGATGTAAATCCGGGCATTTAATATAAGGAGAAGCAGTATAAATGGATAAAAATAAAATCAAAAATAAATTAAAGGACGATCCGGCCTTCACTCTTGAGGTGCAAAACCCGGAGGTTGAGGCGCTGATGACACAGTATTCAAGCGACAAAAAGGCGGAGACGCTCAATAAGCTCATTGAAAAATGCACTAAGAGCAGATTCCTGGTACCTGCAAATGTCGGAGAGAACAACAAGCCGATTCCGCTATTTATTAAAAACGGTGAGGGAGAGGCTTTCATGCCGATTTATACCTCAAAGGCACAGCTTTCTAAGGATCATCCGTCACCATGCATTGTAAATATGCCGTTTCTTGCAGTCAACAATATGGTGGCAAATAAAGAGTCAAAGATTAGTGGTATCGCATTCAACCCGTTCACTCACAATCTGATTTTCAAAAAGCCTCTTGTAGAAAAGATTGAGGCAGTGGAAAAGGCCAGAAGAGAGGGACATCCTACATCACCGACAAAGGGCAAGACTGTACAGATGACAGCAGAGCAGTATGTCATCTTTGAGCGTATGCAGTATGAGCATATTTTCCTGCCGGCGAAGATGTTTGAGGGCGGAAAAGAGTTCATGGACCGACTTGCTGATGAGAAGGAAAAGTTAATAGATGAGCTGTACGAGGAGGCATATCAGCAGAAGCGTATGTATCCATATATGGAGGAGGATTTCTCTGTTATGTCTATGCAGATTTCTGATACGCTTAATGTCACCAGAGTTGATTTCCCGACAAGAGATATGGCTCCAAACTGCGCAATCCGTGCTTATCTCGTGTGGGATGATGCTGCGTCACAGGGCAGATATTTTGTAATTGATGCGAAGGCCGATAAAACTACTGAGCTGGTTGAGATTACAGAGGATTACAAGCGTCTTGGATATGGAGCTGCACCGGTTGAGGGTGCTGAGCTTCAGACTGTTCTTGACCTGGTTAAGAAAAGTGCAGAGGAACAGAATTAGAAAAGTAATGCAGGGCAGGATATATAAAGGAGGTCGTGTATGAAGGAGTTTTTAGGCAGAATCAAGGCTGATTTTCTATTGTCATCAGTGCTTTGCATAGCGCTGGGACTGGTGTTTATCATATGGAGAGCTTCGGTGCTCACGATTGTGGCCAATGTGCTTGCGGTAGTGCTTATCATCATCGGAGTGGTCTATATGTGCAGCTATTTTTTGAATATAGTTACGAATGGTTTTTCAGCGATGCTGGGGCTTGTGGTTTTGGCAGTGGGCATATGGTTTCTGGTGCAGCCAAAGGTTGTTGTGAGCCTGATACCTATAGTAATTGGTCTGGTGCTCATTTTTCACAGCATCAGGAGCATTATTGAGGCAGTGGATGCCAGAAAATACGGTTACGGAGGCTGGAGTGTCGGCCTGATTTTTTCAATAATCAGTCTGATTTTTGGAATAATCTGCGTGACAAATGCATTTGATGTAATGAAGACAGCCACTGTTGTTGTCGGTATCATACTGATTTTCAACGGAGTGTCCAATATCTGGATTACAAGCCGTGCCACAAAGGCTGAGAGCGCCTACAACAAGCAAAAGGAGTTTGAGGCAACGTTTGTCGAGGACAGAAAAGAGGACAATTAAGCAGTAACAGAAAGGCGACAGAATGCGTCGGATGGAGTTTAAGATGGAGAGACCCGGACTTACCAAGGTCGGTGACCATCTGAAGGTAACAGAGAGCAAGCTTCCGACTTCATATTATTATACGATAGAGCATGCGATTGCCATGTCGGGAAACTACGTGGTCAGCGAGAGGCTCAAAAGCCGCGAGGGCGATGTCGTGGATGTGAGGGAGACTGAGAAGGGCTACTTTGTCACGATGGAGTTTGATGAGTAATGACACAGCAAGGTAAGAATGCAATAGATATGGTGCTCGCTGAGAGCCTTATAGAGCTTTCGGCGAAAAAGCCAATCGATAAGATTACAATTAAAGAGATAACGGACAAGGCCGGAGTTATCCGCCCTACGTTTTACAATCATTTTCAGGACAAGTACGAGCTGATAGAGTGGATTATCAAAACCGAGTTGCTTGAGCCCATCAAGCCGCTGCTCAATGCCGGAATGATTTTTGAAGCGATTGTGCTGATGCTCAATAATATCTCGACAAACAGTGGTTTTTTACAAGAAAGCACTAAAGCTGGAGGGTGCAGTGACGTTTAATCAGATTGCCATGAAGTGCGTCTGCGAGATGTTTATGAATATCATAAGCGAAAAGAGCACAGGAAAGAAATCCAAATACCGCTGGCTCACACCGGAGGTGATTTCTACATATTATGCGCAGTCGTTGTGCTTTATCACAGAGGGCTGGATAGCCCAGGGCATGGATGATATTGAGCCGAAGGAGATGGCTGAGGCATACATGTATCTGATTACGCGCTCGATGGATGATATACTAAGTGAGCTGTAGAGGTCAATTGCCATGGGAAAATGACGGCTTAAGCAAGCTCATAAAGCAGAATCATAAAGAGACACCATAAAGAGGCTTGCGTTCATATAAATATGAAAATGCTGTGAAAAAGTGTCAGAAATCAAATACAATATCATATATGTGTCATATCGGATATACAAATTGATGGATTTGTATATCTCACATGACAAATCGAAGAGATTGAATATTTATTTATTCGGTCTTTTTTTTTATACTTCAATACGAAAAAAAGAAAGAGTGGTGAATCTAATGATTAAATTTGGAAAAGGAGTCGTAAAATATCGTGTGCTGATACTGATAGTTGCATTTGCACTGCTTATACCGTCGGGCATCAGCTTTATCAACACGAGAATCAACTTTGATATCCTTTCTTATCTGCCAAGCCAGATAGAGACTATGAAGGGTCAGGATATCATGGTAGATGAGTTTGGAACCGGAGCGTTGTCTTTTGTGATCTTGGAGGATATGAAGGATCAGGACATAGAGACTCTGGCTGATGACATTGAGGACCTTGAGGGTGTTAAGGATGTCATCTGGTACGGAACAATCGCTGATTCCACATTGCCAAGAGAGGCAATTCCGGATGAGGTGTACGACGCATTTAACAACAAGGATGCAAACAGCCAGCTCATGCTCGTCACCTACAGTGACACAATGGGTTCGGATGAGACAATGGAAGCCGTCAACAAGATGGATAAGATGGTGAAAAACCACTGCTTCGTAGCAGGAATGGCAGCGGTCAACGCAGATACAAAGACACTTGTTATGCAGCAGGCTCCTATATATGTCATCATAGCAGCATTGCTTTCAATGCTCGTCATGGGAATTACAATGGATTCAATAATTGTTCCGATGTTATTCCTCCTAAGCATAGGAATGGCTATTATCTATAACCTGGGAACAAACTTTATACAGGGACAGATTTCATACCTGACACTGGCACTGACAGCAGTATTGCAGCTCGCCGTAACAATGGATTATTCGATTTTCCTGTGGCACAGCTATCAGGAGCAGATAGACAGATATGACGGAGACAAGAAGCGAGCCATGGCACATGCCATTTCCCACACAATTGTCTCAGTAACAGGAAGCTCAATCACAACAATCGCAGGCTTCGTAGCCCTCTGCTTCATGAGCTTTACACTTGGACTTGACCTGGGAATCGTAATGGCAAAGGGCGTTGTATTCGGAGTTATCGGATGTGTAACTATCCTTCCTGCACTGATTCTTGCATGTGATAAGGCAATCGAGAAGACAAAGCACAAGATTCTTATGCCGGATGTTTCCAGGATTGCAAGCTGGGTAACAAATCATTATAAGATACTTGCAGTGATTTTCATCGTAGTGCTCATCCCGGCAATATACGGATACACTCATGATCAGGTCTACTATGACCTTGCAGGAACCATGCCTGACAGTGCATACAGTAAGCAGGCCAATGAAAGACTCGACAAGGAGTATGCTATGGGTGCCACACATATCATTATCGCACCGAGCGATATGTCAAAGGCAGACAGCATAAGCATGATAGATGATATCAAGAAGGTCGATGGAGTAAAGCTTGCAGTATCACTTGACTCAATACTTGGACCTACAATACCGGATGATATGGTGCCGGATGAGGCAAAGGAGATATTCAAAAACGGTGATTACCAGATGATGCTTGTTTCATCAAAATATGCGACAGCATCTGATGAGGTAAATAACCAGATTACAGAGATTAAAAAGATAGTAAAGAATTACAGCGAGGACGCAATGCTTATCGGTGAGGCACCTTGTACAAAGGATCTTATCACTATCACAGATACAGACTTCAAGCGTGTAAGTGCAGTATCAATCGTATTGATATTCCTTATCATCCTCGTAGTATTCAAATCGGTATCGCTTCCAATCATACTTGTAGCGGTCATCGAGTTTGCAATCTTTGTAAACATGGGAATTCCGGGATTTACAGGAACGAAGCTTCCGTTTATCGCGAGCATCGTAATCGGAACCATACAGCTTGGTGCAACGGTTGACTATGCGATACTTATGACCACAAAGTACAGAAAGAACAGATACACCGGAATGGACAAAAAGCCTGCAATCACAAAGGCACTTGCAGATTCGACAAACTCAGTTATCGTCAGTGCACTCTGCTTCTTCGCCGCAACCTTTGGTGTAGGACTTTATTCAAACATTGATATGATCAGTTCTATCTGTATACTGCTTGCACGAGGCGCAATCATCAGTATGTTTGTAGTAGTATTTATACTTCCGTCAATGTTTATGATTTTTGACAAAGTAATATGTGCCACAAGCGCAGGCTTTAAAAACAAGAACCTGACAGCTTAGTAATCTGATTAATCATAAATGAGGGATAAAATACTTTTTGGCCCTCATAACATAAAAATATGACCTCAAAAACAAAATCGGGAGGAATAAGACATGAAATTACCAGAATTGAAAGAAAAGTTAAAAAGTAAATATATTGTCCGTGTTGTAGCCGGAGTCCTCACTATAGCACTTGTAGGTACAGGAATCGGAGCAACAGCAGTTTTTGCAGAGAAGAACAGCACCGCAGTCACAGCCGAGGCAGACAGCACAACAGGAAGCAGCAAGGATGCTGATGACATAGCAGATAAGCTCATGGACAGCGTATCATTAAAGGATAACGACGCAGACAAGGACGAGAGCGTATATCTCATTTCAGATGCAAACGGCAACGTAAACAAAACAATCGTAGTAGATCACCTTAAAAATAAAGACAAAAAGGATACCTTGGAGGATGCTTCAAACCTTTCAGATATCGAGAACGTAAAGGGCAAGGAAAAATTCACACAAAGCGGTGATAAGCTCACATGGCAGGCCGGTGGCAAGGACATTTACTACCAGGGCACAGCAACAGAGGAACCGCCTGTAACACAGAAGGTTACATATTACCTCGATGGAAAAGAAATCTCACCTGAGGATCTTGCAGGAAAATCAGGAAAGGTCAAAATCCGTTTTGACTACACAAATACCACATCATACACAGAGACAGTAAACGGCGAGAAGCAGACAGTTTCCGTACCATTTGCAGCAATAACAGGACTTGTACTCGGTGATGGCTTCGAGAATATCGAAGTGACAAACGGCAAGGCTGAGGTAAGCAACTCATCAAGCGTAGTGCTCGGCTATGCACTTCCGGGCTTAAAGGACAGCTTAGGAATCAAGGACGGAGATCTTGATGGCGATGTAAATATCCCTGAATACATGGAAATGACAGCAGATGTGGAGAATTTCTCAATGCCTGCAGCCATGACCTTCGTGGTAAACGCATCTGATTATGTAAGCACAGACGGAATTGACACATCAGACCTCGATGACATGATAAATGACTTAAAGGATGCTTCAACACAGCTTCAGGATGGCTCAAAGACACTGGCAGAGGGTACTGACACACTTGCTGACGGACTTTCAACATTGCAGAGCAATCTCGGCACATTCGCATCAGGAGTTGGCACACTGCAGAGTGGACTTAAGACATATACTGATGGTGTAAGTACATTAAGTGGTGGACTGAATACACTTGGAAACAGTACAGGAGCCCTTGTGTCAGGAGCAGATAAGCTTAATAGTGGAGCAGGTCAGCTTGCAAGTGGAAGTGCAACACTTAAGGATGGTTTGAAGACTTATACGGATGGAGCAAGTCAGTTAAATACAGGCTTGAACCAGCTTAATGACAACACAGGAAGTCTTGCAACAGGTGTGACCAGTCTTAATGATGGGGCAAAAACGCTTTCGGATGGTATTAATGCTGCAAACAAGGGCGCAGCAGGAGTATCTGCAGGTGCAGCACAGCTAAAGACAAGTATTGATACGGCAAAAACAGGAGCTGATTCTCTTGCAGCAGGAGCAAAGCAGGTTGATGAAGGAGTTGGTCAGTTGACACAATCTTTATCAGATATGCCTGAAACAATCAAAACCAATATAAATAAATCTCTGGAACCACTGAATGAATTAAATGTCGGAACATTATTTAAAACTCTTGGATATATTGATACAGATAAGATTACAGCAGACAATGTATCAGCAGCAGCGGATGCAGCAGTAAACAATGCAGGAGATATAATAGATGCTTTGACTAATATGCAGAATCAGAATCCATCTGCAACTTATAATCAGATACTTGTTGGTCTGTCTCAGGGAAAAGGTGCTGTATCAGTATATTCTGCCGTGAACCAAAGTGTAACAGACAGTGCTTACACAGTGCAAGCTTTAAAGGATGGCTCAGCAAAGGTATCAGATGGTGCGTCATCATTAGATGCTGGTTTAGGACGGTTGTCAGATGGAGCATCTGAGTTGTCAAGCGGAGCTTCTGATTTAGCAAAAGGAACTACACAGCTTGCAACAGGAGCTACAGAGCTTCAGACAGGCACACAAAGTCTTGCAGATAAATTACCAGAGCTGACAAAAGGAATCACCAGTCTTGTAAATGGTTCAAACGAGTTAGTTAAAAACAACGATACATTAAATGCCGGAGCAACAGCACTCAATGCCGGAGCAAGCCAGCTTTCAGCCGGAACACAATCACTCATGAACTCAGTGCCAACTCTCACAAGTGGTATCAAGAAGCTTGTAGACGGTTCAAACACACTTGTAGCAAACAATGCACAGCTCAACAGCGGAGCCTCACAGCTTGCAGATGGAACAAATCAGATAGTTTCAGGTGTTGACCAGCTCACAACAGGCTCAAAGACACTTTCAGAGGGTGCACACACACTTGCAGATGGTATGGTACAGTTCAATGAGGAGGGAATCAACAAGATTCTCGACGCATACAACGGTGACTTAAAGCCATTCACCGACAAGCTTCAGGCAGTAATTGACGCAGGTGAGGAATATCAGACATACTCAGCAATTGCTGATGGACAGACGGGCAGCGTTAAGTTCATATATAAATTAGCTTCAATAGATGCTAAGGCAGATAGCGACAAATAATTAATTAAAGGATGTTTAAACATAAGGGGAGGCAAAAATGGGCTGGATAGAATATCTGTTAATAGTGGCGGGAAGCTCACTGGAGATTTTCGTTGCGATGGAATGTCAGGGATCCCTGATCCAGAAAGTAAATAAGAAACAGCTTACAGCCATTTGCTTCATAGTTGCAGTTTGCCAGTTGTTAGCAATGTACATCGGGTATTTCCTGTCAAGCTTTCTTAATGGGAAATACTCGGTGAAGGATGAAGCACTTTTAGGAGAGATAATTTCTATCGGAATATTGATAGGACTGGGGATCAGGCTTATAGGAAAGGCTATAAGAAACGAAAGGATTGAGGAGCATTGTCAGGCACAGCTTGACATGAAAAGAGTGCTAAGGATAGCAGGAATCACCGCATTTTATACGGTTCTTGCAGGAATAGCATTTGGCTTTCTTGGTACCGGACTTTTCACCATTATGATAATGGTGGCGCTGCTCACTGTTATCTGTATAGTGGCAGGCATTTACACAGGATATCACTTCGGTTTTGAGCAGAAGACAAAGGTATATATCGTGGGTGCAATACTCTTTTGGGCGGCTGGAATTGATGTGATAGTAAGGCTTGTAAGTGCAACATAATGCATAGGGCTCTGTTCGTAAGGACAGGGCTTTTTTGCTGCCCATTGCAGTATGAAATACTTCGCTTGCAATGTCAAAGTAAATGCTATAGAATATTTTCATACTTAATAACACGCAAATGAGGAGATTTAAAGTTATGAAACAGAAATTGAGAAACCTTTCGGCACCGGCAAATATAATATTTGCCATTCTTGTAGTTTTTATTTTCATTGCACCATTGCAGTGGAGCGGAAAAGTTCTGGGACTGATTCCGGGCATGGAAGAGGCGGATGACTATCTGCTGCAGGCTATTGTGGAGACCGTTATTTTAGTTATTTTTCTTGGCATCACATATTTATTTGGGCTGTGGGATATCTTTAAGGAAAATGCAGCAGGATGGACAAGAAGCTTATACACAGGTGGTTTTTTCATAGTTTATTGTCTGTATGCTGTTGTTTCAGGTATTTATATGTGCTTTTTGAGCGAGCATGGTGATGTGAAGGCATTTTACAACATACTCTTTTTCTTTATTGCGGTCTGCCTTGTAGGGCTCGTTGAGGAGCTGGTGTTTAGAGGCGTAGTGTTCAATCTGCTGCTGAGAGCTTTTCCAAAGACGAAAGGTGGAATCACAGGAGCCGTAGTTTTGGGAGGCGTACTGTTTGGATTGATGCATTTTTCCAATATGGGCGCAGGGGTTAAGTTCAGCAGTTGTCTGATACAGGTTATTTCAGCAGGTCTCATGGGCGTGCTGTTTTGCATGATATACGCTTCTACACGCAATTTCTGGATGCTTGCCATTTTCCATACTGTTGTAGATATGGGAGGACTTTTATCATCGGGAATATTTGAGGGAGGCGGAGTGGCCGACAGGATTAATGAGTTTTCGGCAATGAACTGTATCGCGTTTATCGTGCTCGGTATTCCTATGCTTGTTATGCTGCGTAAATCAAGGCGTATCCGTCTTGAGATGCTCTACAATAATGAGACTATCATAGATGACGAGAGGGAGGGCGCTAAGCTTGCAGTTGTTTCACTGGTGCTTGGTATTTGCAGTATTATTTTCTCGTTTTTTGGATATCTGATGGGACTTGGAATTGTCGGCATGCTTGCTTCCAAAATGTCAAAAAGGGCAAAGCAGTATAACAATGTAATAGCAACTGCCGGTATGATTACATCGATAATAGGCTTTGTACTGTCGGTCATCTGCACGATTGGCATGGTGGTGCTGTTTGCAAGCGGCATGTACGACAGGCTTGTTAATATGTCGATGCTGCAATAATACGAAGCAGACCTTTGAATGTGGCATAAAGTCTACATTCAAGGGTCATTTTTTAAGGAGAAATCATGAATATTTTACTGACAGCAATAAATGCAAAATACATACATTCAAACCTCGCAGTTTACTCACTGCGCGCCTGTGCCGGGGAGTACAGGGATGCTGTGGAGCTTGCGGAATACACGATAAACAATCAAAAGGATTACATTCTTGAGGAGCTTTACAAGAGAAAGCCCGACGTACTTTGTTTTTCGTGCTATATATGGAATATTGATTATGTGACTGATATTGTACGCGAGTATAAAAAGCTTTGTCCGTCAGTGCCGATATGGGTTGGAGGCCCTGAGGTGTCTTACGAGGTGGAGGCATTTCTGCGGGAAAATCCATACATAGACGGTGTGATGATTGGCGAGGGAGAGGATACCTTTAGAGAGCTGTGCGGTTACTATGCGCATAAAAGAAAGCTGAGTGATATTGCAGGCATTGCCTTCAGAAAAAACAGCACAGGTAATAGTACAAGTGTGAATAACATGGGAGACAATAAAGCCGGTGAAATAGTATTCACAAGTCCACGCCCAATCAAAAACATGAGTGAAATCCCATTCTGCTATGATACTCTCGATGATTTTTCAAACCGCATCATCTACTACGAGAGCAGCAGGGGATGCCCGTTTTCGTGCAGCTATTGTCTGTCATCGGTGGATAAGACACTGCGTTTCAGGGATACCGAGATTGTCAAAAGGGAGCTTAAGTTTTTCATAGACCAGAAGGTGCCACAGATTAAGTTTGTGGACAGGACCTTCAACTGCAATCATGCTCATGCCATGGAGCTGTGGCGCTTTATAAAGGTCGAATGACAATGGTGTGACAAACTTTCACTTTGAGATATCGGCGGATCTGCTGAATCAGGAGGAACTTGAGCTGATTTCTGATATGAGGCCGGGGCTTATACAGCTTGAAATCGGTGTGCAATCCACTAATGAGGTCACGATTAAGGAGATTCACAGGACTATGAAGCTTGAGAGGCTTAAGGAGGTTGTGAAGCTCATTCAAAGCGGCAACAATATCCATGAGCATCTGGATCTGATTGCAGGGCTGCCATACGAGGACTATGACAGCTTTGGGCGTTCCTTTGATGAGATTTATGAGCTTAAGCCAAACCAGCTGCAGCTTGGGTTCTTAAAGGTACTCAAGGGTTCGTACATGTTTGAGCATGCCGCGGAATATGGTATTGTCTACCATGACAAGCCGCCGTATGAGGTCATGTCCACAAAATGGCTTTCGTTTGATGATGTGATAAAGATTAAGCGTGTCGAGGATATGCTTGAGGTGTATTACAACAGCGGACAGTTTGAGATTACGATGAAGCTCATGGAGTGTATCTTTGACAGTGCGTTTGAGTTTTTTCAGGAGCTTGGAGATTTTTATGAGGCAAACGGCTATTTTGGAATGAGCCATTCGCGCATCAGAAGGTGTGAGATACTGCTTGAATTTCTGGCTTTATACCTGCATGGCTGTGACAGCGATGCTATGACTTCTGTGGTATTATCCGAAAATGACGGAGATAGAGATAATACTGATTTTGACGAAAATGCCATAGATAGAGATAATACTGTATTTTGATAGAAAATGCGCAGCTTTACAACATGATTCAGGAGTCACTCATCTTTGATTTGTACTATCGTGAGAACTGCAAGAGCCGCCCGGTGTGGGCCACAGATATAGGAAGCTTCAAGCACATGACACATGCATACTGTAAGAATGGAAAGCTGTCGCATGTGGAGCCGTTCCACTATATTTTTCCGGACAAGCACACGCGCAAGCTGGATGAACTGCCAAAGTATCATAAGGAGCCGGTGTGGGCGCTTTTCCACTACGACATGAGAGACCCGCTTGACCACCAGGCGCTGGTGGAGTATATAGAATAACAGTAAAGCGATATGGCTATAGCGGTAAAAGCCGGAAAGGTTTACGGACTAAGAAAAATGAGCAACATAGATAATATAAAAAATTACACGGTGATTGACCTGGAAATGACAGGCCTTTCTGCAAAAAATGACAAGATAATAGAGATAGGTGCGGCACGTGTGAGGGGCGGCGAGATAGTGGATACGATATCCACACTGGTAAATCCGAAGCAGCATATTCCACAACGTGTGCAGGAATTAACGGGAATCACTGACAGTGATGTGGAAAACGCGGAAGATATGGATGAGGCTGTGGATAACCTGCTTGATTTTATCGGGGCTGATATCATACTTGGGCAGAATGTGACCTTTGATTACAGCTTTTTAAAGCAATGGGCGGTAAATCACAAGCGAACCCTCTCGCTGAATGCATATGATACGCTGAAAATAGCCAGAAAATGTCTGCCTGCTGAGCAGTCGAAGAAGCTGGAGGATTTGTGCGAGTATTTTGGTGTAAACAGGGAAAATGCCCACAGGGCGCTCGATGGTGCGATAGAGACAAAGCAGATATTTGAAAAGCTGCTTGCACTGATGGATGAAAAGGGTGAGCCGGTGGAGTCAAAGTCACTTGTATACAAGGCAAAAAAACAGACACCCGCCACAGCCCATCAGGTCAGACAGTTAAAGGAGCTGATGACTGAGTATGGAATAGCAGATGTCATATCGTGGGATAACCTGACCAGAAGTCAGGCCTCAAGGCTGTACGATGAATATCGCAGTAAGTACATTAATAGGTGTGAGTAATTACCGGCCGAGGTGGCATCAGCCTGTAAGTTCTCAAGCATTGAAACAAATTTCGTGAAATTATCATCATATTCAGACAGCTTTTTAAAATTAAGAATGCCATATTTAAGCTTTAAATCAGTGTTTGTCATTCAGGTGAGATTGACAAGGGTTTTATCCCTTAAATCATTTATTTTATCATTATTTAATGGAAAAAACTTTTCCGGTATGGTAATATAACACAGGTCAGTGGTATCTCCGCGGAGGGTTGAGTTGGCTTTGCGCTCCTTTTCCCAGAACTCCTCGGTGACCTTTGCCTGGGTTGAATCAGCCCTCTTTATGGCAAAAGTAATCACTGCAATAAATAAAATGAACAAAATTAGACAAATTGGAATCATATGTTGGAAAATTCTTTCTCATATATGAAAATAGTATAACTCATTTTTGAACAGAGGTGAATAGTATGTACGATTTTAATAAAAAAAGAAATCAGAAGGTGGTTGCTATAGTGATAATAGTGGTTATAGCAGCGATGCTTGTGACAACATTTGTGTCAAGTCTTGTATAGCTTTTCTTGAAATATGGAAAAAATATGATAATATGATATAAAATGCAGTTCAGTTAAGCGATGACAGGGGCGCTTTTAATAGCCTCAGGAAAAGGAAGCGGAAATGAAGATTAATAAAAAAGCATTATTACTTGGTACAATGGCATTTGTGCTTGTGGCAGCATCAGGCATGGTAAGTGCATATGCAAGCGGTTCGTCAGGCACAAAGAAGGCAAAGGTACAGACAATTACAGATGGTGTGTGCATTGGCAGTGTGGATGTAGGCGGTATGACAAAGGAAGAAGCAAAAAAAGCAGTTGATGCCTATGTTGACAGCATAAAGGATACATCTTTTTCATTAAAGGGCGCCAATGGTTCATTTGATGCAACAGCACAGGAAATGTCTGTTTCGGCTGACACTGATGCAGCGGCGGACGAGGCTCTTTCAGTGTGCCATGAGGGCAGCCTGATTGACAGATTTGTGGAGTCAGAGGAGCTCAAAAAGGGCAATGTTGCTGTCAATATGTATCTGTCGGTTGATAAACAAAAGACCGCAAAGATGATTTATGATAAGAGCGACGAGCTCAATATAAAGGCAGTTGACAATTCGTTGCAGAGAAACGGCGACAGCTTCGATTTTGTTCCGGGACAGGAAGGCAAAGAGGTCGATGTGGTAAAATCAGTCTATGCCATAAATGACTTTTTGCAGAATAGCTGGGATGGCTCGGCGAATGAGATAGAGCTGGTCACAAATACGGTTCAGCCGAGGGGGTCAAAGGAAGAGCTCTCAAAGATTAAGGATAATCTGGGAGGCTTTTCTACCGATTTCAGCAGCTCGGCAGCAGGGCGTGCAACCAATGTAAAGAACGCATGCAGCCTGATAAACGGCAGTGTCATATATCCGGGGGAGCAGTTCTCGGTTTACGAGGCTATCAGCCCTATCACAACTGACAACGGCTATCAGATAGCAGGCGCATACGAGAACGGTCAGGTAGTTGACTCGGTAGGTGGAGGTGTGTGTCAGGTTGCGACCACTCTCTACAATGCGGTTATAAGGGCTGAGCTTGAGATAGTGCAGCGCTACAACCATTCCATGATAGTAAGCTACGTAAAGCCATCTGACGATGCGGCAATCGCAGGTACCTACAAGGATCTTAAGTTTAAAAATAATCTGGACAATCCGGTGTATATAGAGGGCTATTGCAGTGGAGGAATTATTACCTTCAATGTGTACGGAGTGGAGACGAGACCCGCAAACAGGGAAATTTCCTTCAGGAGTGAGACACTTTCCGAGGAGGATCCGGTCACGCAGTTTAATTTTGATGCAGGTCAGCCGGTCGGTTATTTCAACACCGAGCAGTCTGCACACAAGGGAGTGACCGCAAGGCTATGGAAGACGGTCACAGTTGATGGAACAGTGCAGAGCGATGAGGTATTCAACAACAGCAAGTACAAGTCATCACCGAAAATCGTGACGGTTGGTACAGCAGGAGCATCAGCGGAGGTTGTTGCGCAGCTTCAGGCGGCGGCAGCGGCTAATGATGAGGGCTCGGTTAAATCCATTGCTGCGTCTGCGGCAGCAACGGTTCAGGCAGCACAGACTCAGACACAGGATCCGAATGCGGCAGGGCAGACACAGGGCGCGCAGACCCAGACTACAGATCCGAATGCAGCAGGGCAGGCACAGGGCACCCAGACGCAGCCGACAGACCAGAATGCAGCAGGACAGGCACAGGGCATCCAGACACAGCAGCCGGCGGGACAGACACAGGGAGCACAGACGCAGTAAATGCCCGCAGGTAGTTGTTTCTGATGTAGTTATTTGCAATCAATGCACCGGGCTGCAACAGTATACAAAACATATTATTATTAGGAACAGGAAAACACATGAAAAACGGTAAAATATCAGAGTCGGTTTTAAAGCGCTCTGTCTTAAAACAACTTCATACCAAAAGCGACAGAATACTTTTTAAACCGGCAGTAGGTGAGGACTGTGCGGTGGTTTCCATGCAGGCAGGCGGCCAAACCAGGTTAGTTACTGCTACTCAGACGTTCACACTTGATGTATCGGATAAGCATGTGCGTGCTAACTGCGCAGTTTATGATGCATTGAACAATATTTATGCCATGGGGGCAGCTCCTGTTGGGATAGAGCTGGCACTGCTTGTACCTACCACAGAAAACGAAGCCGTGCTTCGTGAGACGGTGAGAGCGATTGATACTGTATGTGAGGAAGCAGGCATTGTGGTGCTTGGCGGACATACACAGGTGAGCCGTGCGGTGAAGAATATCGTGGTGACAGTTACAGCAATAGGTGAGGCCTATGAGCAGGCGCTTACACCATCATCTAAAGCAGCACCGGGCATGGACGTAATAGTGACAGGCTATGTGGGGCTTGAGGGCACCGCAATTCTTGCAAATGAGAAAAGAGCCGAGCTTGAAACGAGATTTTCCAAGGCATTTATAGATAAATCAGCAGCATATATAGACCATATTTCCACCGCAATGGAGGCTGCATCCGCGATTGGCGCCGGTGTGGCGGCAATCCATGACGCTTCGCAGGGAGGCATCTTTGGAGCACTCTGGGATATGGCAGAGGCTTCGGGAATTGGTCTTGACATCGATTTAAAGAAGCTCCCTATCAGGCAGGATACGATTGAAATAAGTGAATTTTTTGACATAAACCCGTATAAGCTTTTGTCAGGAGGAAGTCTGATAATCATAGCTGCAGATGGTACCCGCGTGGTCAGAGAGCTTGAGAAAACAGGACAAAATGCTGTTATAGTCGGTGCCACAACCGATTCAAACGACAGAGTGCTGATTTCCGGCGAGGAGAGACGGTTTTTGGAGACTGCCCAGACTGACGAGATATACAAGGTTTTCAACTAATATATTTGAATCAGGAGAATATATATCATGAGAGAAAAGATATTAACATTTATAGAGAAAAACAGCAGGATAAACCTGAAGGAGCTTGCAATCATGCTTGGTGTGGATGAGGCAAGTGTGGCAAACGAGATTGCTGCTATGGAGCAGGAGAATGTCATCTGCGGATATCACACACTGATTGACTGGGACAAGGCAGGCCTTGAGAAGGTCACAGCCATGATAGAGGTCAGAGTGACACCACAGCGCGGCATGGGCTTCGACAAGATTGCCGAGCGTATATACAACTATCCTGAGGTGAAGTCTGTATACCTTATCTCAGGCGGCTTCGACCTCATGGTCACACTCGAGGGCAAGACTCTGCGCGAGGTATCACAGTTTGTGACAGATAAGCTTTCTACACTGGATCAGGTGCTTTCGACAAAGACAAACTTTATCCTGAAGAAATACAAGGACCATGGAACTATCATGGCGGCACCTGTCAAATCCGATGAAAGGGGAATTATGTCATAATGAGAGACCCTTTATCCAGTACCATAAAGACTATCCAGCCATCGGGCATCCGTAAGTTTTTTGACATAGTGAGCGAGATGAAGGATGCGATTTCGCTCGGAGTAGGTGAGCCTGATTTTGACACACCGTGGCATATCAGGGATGAGGGCATATATTCCCTTGAAAAGGGACGCACCTTCTACACCTCAAATGCCGGACTCAAGGAGTTAAAGATTGAGATTGCAAAATATCTCGACAGAAGATACGGCATGACATATGATTACAACAAAGAGATCATGGTAACTGTCGGCGGCAGCGAGGCTATAGATATTGCACTGCGCGCCATGCTCGATGCGGGAGATGAGGTGATTATCCCACAGCCAAGCTATGTTTCATATGTGCCATGTACTGTTTTGGCAGGAGGCACACCTGTGATTGTGGAGCTCAAGGAGGAAAATGATTTCAGGCTGACAGCCGAGGAGCTTGAGGCTGTTATCACTCCAAAGACAAAGATACTTATCATGCCTTTCCCTAATAACCCTACAGGTGCTATCATGGAAAAAGCAGACCTTGAAGCAATTGTTCAGGTGGTTAAGGAGCATGATCTGTTTGTGATAAGTGACGAGATTTATTCGGAGCTTACATATGTGGATAAGCATGTATCTATAGCATCGTTTCCGGGAATGAAGGAGCGCACAGTGCTCATAAACGGTTTTTCAAAGGCATATGCCATGACAGGCTGGAGGCTTGGATATGCATGTGCACCTGAGACCATTTTAAAGCAGATGCTAAAGATTCATCAGTTTGCAATCATGTGTGCGCCGACCACGAGCCAGTATGCGGCTGTCGAGGCTATGAAAAACGGCGATGAGGATGTTGCACAGATGAGGGAGGAATACAACGGCCGCAGACGCTATGTGCTTCACCGCTTTAAGGAGATGGGGCTTAAGTGCTTTGAGCCTTTCGGAGCCTTTTATGCGTTCCCAAGCATCAAGGAGTTTGGCATGACATCCGATGAGTTTGCCACAAAGCTTCTAAACAGCAAGAAGATTGCCGTGGTTCCGGGAACTGCATTCGGAGAGTGCGGTGAGGGCTTTTTACGTATATCATATGCATATTCGCTTGATGATTTAAAGGAGGCGCTCGGCCGCATTGAGGAGTTTGTCACAGAGCTTCGCGCCGGGATGGATAATAAATAGTTTAAATTGACAGGAGACAAAATGGCAAAGCTGAACATAGTGTTACATGAGCCGGAAATTCCGGCAAATACAGGAAATATCGGAAGAACCTGCGTCGCGACAGGCACGAGGCTTCATCTTATAGAGCCGCTTGGATTCTCACTTTCAGAGAAGGCAATAAAGAGAGCCGGAATGGATTATTGGAAGGACCTCGACGTCACCACATATGTGGACTGGGAGGATTTCCTTGAGAGAAATCCGGGCGCAAAGATATATTATGCGACAACAAAGGGCAGACATGTGTACTCTGATGCTCATTTTGAGCCAGACTGCTATATTATGTTTGGCAAGGAAAGCGCAGGCATTCCGGAGGAGATACTAAAGGAGCATCCGGATGAGTGCATCAGGATACCGATGATAGGTGAGACAAGGTCACTTAATTTGTCAAATTCAGTAGCTATCGTGCTCTACGAGGCATTGAGACAGAATAATTTTGATCATATGAGGCTTGAGGGAGAGCTTCATCACCTGAGCTGGGATGACTAAATCAAGCGGCAAAGCGCATATTTTTGGCAGCTATTTGGGCTTTAACAGCTATGATAATTGTAAATACGGTAGATTTTTAGGAAAAAGAAATGGGCATAATTAAAACAAGCAAATTAGTACATGAATTTATACGAAGAGACGAGGAAGGCAATGTAGAGTCAATCACTACAGCACTCGACAACGTAAACCTCGACATAAAAGAGGGACAGTTTATTGCAATCCTCGGTCACAATGGTTCAGGAAAATCAACTCTTGCAAAGCATATCAATGCACTTCTTGCGCCGAGCGACGGCACCATATGGGTGGATGGCATGGATGTGTCAAAGGAAGAAAATGTCATACCTGTCAGGAAAAGTGCAGGTATGGTTTTCCAGAATCCCGACAATCAGATTATCGCCAATGTCGTGGAGGAGGATGTGGGCTTTGGACCTGAGAATATCGGTGTGCCGACAGATGAAATCTGGCAGCGCGTGGACTATGCGCTAAGGGCTGTCGGTATGACAAAGTACCGCACACATTCACCGAACAAGCTCTCCGGAGGACAGAAGCAGCGTGTGGCAATCGCGGGAGTTGTGGCAATGGAGCCAAAATGTATAGTATTTGACGAGCCTACAGCCATGCTTGACCCAAACGGCCGCAAGGAGGTCATAGCCACAGCCCATGAGCTCAATAAGAAAAAGGGCGTGACCATCATTCTCATCACCCATTACATGGAGGAAGTGGTCGGCGCAGACCATGTCTATGTCATGGAAAAGGGCAAGGTGGTCATGGACGGCACACCGCGTGAGATTTTTTCAAGGGTGGACGAGCTGAAGGAGCACAGGCTTGATGTGCCGCAGGTGACACTGGTAGCCGACGAGCTCAAAAAGGCAGGGCTTGATATCCCTGATGGAATCCTGACGAGAGAAGAACTTGTAAATGCGCTTGTTGCGCTGAAAAACAGATAGGCGGGAGAAAATATGTCATTAATTCTAGATCACATAAACTATTGCTACAGTGCCGACTCAGCCTACAAGGTGCAGGCACTTAAGGATGTAAGCCTTGAGATAAATGATGGAGAGTTTATTGGAATAATCGGTCACACCGGTTCGGGAAAATCCACACTTATCCAGCATATGAACGGCCTTTTGAAGGCGACAAGCGGTCATATATACTATAATGGACAGGATATATATGACAATGATTATGATTTAAGCAAGCTGCGTCACAAGGTGGGGATGGTGTTCCAGTATCCGGAGCATCAGCTTTTTGAGACAACCAACTTTGAGGATGTATGCTTTGGACCGAAAAATCAGGGGCTCGATAGGAAAACAGTGGAGCTAAGAGCCTATGAGGCACTGCAGAATGTACATTTTCCGGAGGATCTCTACTATCAGCCGCCGTTTGATTTGTCCGGAGGACAAAAAAGGCGTGTAGCCATAGCTGGAGTACTTGCAATGCACCCTGACGTACTTATACTCGATGAGCCGACAGCGGGACTGGATCCTGCGGGCAGAGATGAGATACTGGGACTGCTTTTACAGATGAAAAAGGATCTGGGTATCACGATCATACTCGTATCACACAGCATGGAGGATGTTGCGGAGTATGTGGATCGCATCATTGTTATGAATTCAGGAGAGGTGATGTTTGACGGAGTGCCGAAGGAGGTATTCTCACACTACAAGGAGCTCGAGGCAGTCGGACTTGCAGCACCGCAGGTCACATATCTGATGCATGATCTGGCAAAAAAGGGTATACCGGTTGACCTTTCGGCAACGACAGTTGCGGAGGCGAGGGACTCAATACTAAAAGCCTTTAAATAGCTCACCAATGCTGACATTTTGATACAAATTATGAGGAAGGAATACAAAAATGATTCGTGATATTACCATAGGCCAGTATTATCCGGCTCAGTCGCCAATACATAAACTGGACCCAAGAGTAAAGCTTTTCGCAACACTTATATATATTATTGCGCTGTTTTCCTACAAGGGAATAGCCGGTGTGCTGTTTATAGTTGCCGCGCTTGCCGCAGTTATAAAAATTTCGAAGGTGCCCTTTAAGTTCATGGTAAAGGGACTCAAATCCATTATAATACTGCTGCTTTTTACAGCATGCTTCAGCGTGTTTTTCACACAGGGAGAGTACACAATCTGGGAGTACGGGATACTGCACATTTCTGACACCGGACTGATAAATGCAGCAACCATGATGATACGACTTGTGCTGCTCATTATAGGAACCTCGCTCATGACACTCACCACCACACCAAACCAGCTCACGGACGGTCTTGAGAAATCACTGGGCTTTTTAAACAAAATACATGTCCCGGTGCATGCGATAGCCATGATGATGTCGATAGCGCTTCGTTTTATTCCAATCCTTATTGAGGAGACGGACAAAATAATGAAAGCACAGATGGCAAGAGGAGCTGATTTTGAGCATGGAAATATCATAAAAAGAGCAAAGAGCATGGTGCCTCTTTTAGTGCCGCTTTTCGTATCGGCCTTCAGGCGTGCGGATGACCTCGCAATGGCCATGGAGGCCAGATGCTACAATGGTGGAGAGGGCAGGACAAAGATGAAGCCGCTCGTATATGAAAAGGACGATAAAATAGCATATCTTTTCATATTTGCGTTTTTAGCGGTTGTGATAGTGCTTAGAATCCTTCTGCCGGTGAATCTGGGCAATCTTATTTTCAGATAGTGAAATAGATAGTGCAGCCATAACAGGAGAGATATATGCGTGTAAAAATGATTGTAGCCTACGATGGCACAAATTACTGCGGCTGGCAGATACAGCCAAACGGCATAACAATTGAGCAGGTATTAAACGAGCACCTGAGCCGCCTGTTAAAGGAGGATATAAAGGTGACAGGAGCAAGCCGCACCGATGCGGGAGTGCATTCACTTGGAAATGTGTGTATGTTTGACACCAATACCCGCATGCCGGCGGAAAAGATATCGTATGCACTGAATCAGAAGCTGCCGGAGGATATAGTGGTGGTCGATTCCTGTGAGGTAAGCGATGATTTTCATCCACGCTTCTCAAAGAGCCGTAAAACCTATGAATACCGTATATTAAATGCGAGGTTCAGGAATCCGACACGCAGGCTTGACACATATTTCTATCATTATCCGCTTGACACAGAAAAGATGAGTGAGGCTGCAAAATATCTCATAGGAGAGCATGATTTTGCAAGCTTCTGCTCGGCAAACTCGCAGGCACAGACCACAGTCCGCACGATATATGACTGTACGGTGTCAAAGGCCGGTGACATAATCACAATACGTGTGACAGGAAACGGCTTTTTGTACAATATGGTGCGCATAATCGCAGGAACACTTGTGAAGATAGGTGGAAGCGATATGCCGGCAGATGCGATAAAGGGCATAATAGCCGCAACAGACAGGGCAGCAGCAGGTCCTACAGCCCCGGCACATGGGCTTACAATGATAGGACTCAAGTACGAGTAACAGCTTTAGATTTTTAATATTGTATTAAGATTTTTGGAATATCCGTTTTTTGCTTCAATAATAGGCTATAATGTCGTTACTATTAATACACGGTACGGTAAAAAGAAGCTTGGAGATGAAGACGGTTATGAGATTTACAAAAGTAAAAGAGAAAATTAAAAAAGACAAAGCCATAAACAGCACAGACGAAGGAAAAGGCAGACACCGTAAAGTAATCCGTATAGGAGCGTTTGCCCTGGTATTTGTCGTGCTGTTTTCGTTTGTCTCGACATTTTTTAAGATGACGGATGCTGTCAATATTGCGACTATAGAGGGCTTTTACAAGGAGCCGAAGAACACAATTGATGTGATGATGATAGGAGCCAGCGAGGTATACGCTGATTACAGTGCAACCGAGGCCTGGAAGAATTATGGATACACATCATACTCGCTTGGGGTATCAGGAGCGCCCGGCAGCCTGTACAAATCAATGCTCAGGGAAGCTCTCACCAGACAGCATCCGAAGGTTGTGGTTTTTGAAGTGAATGGCTTTTTACAAAATAACAGCTATTACGACAGGACGGTAAAGCTGCATAGCTGGATAGACAATATCCATAATGAGGAAAACAGGTTTGATACAATACAAGAGATTGTGCCAAAGGATGAGCAGGACAACTTTACAAATCCTTTAAAGCTGTATCATAGCAACTGGAAGGATATAGGCAAGTGTGCACACACCTTTGTCACAAGAGTTGGAATGTATTTTGCAAAAACATCATGCATGAAGGGATTTTCATCTATTGCAAAATATTCCGATTGTCCATCAGGCAAGCAGAAAAAGCTCTATTTTACCGACAAGAGCAGAGCGTATATGACTGATCTGCTTGAGTATTGTAAAGCACAGGGGGTGGAAAAGGTACTTTTTGCGAGGTTCCCTCATGAGAAGGAGATAAAGAATCCGCAGGTGCTTTGTGACGTGAAGGAGCTGGTGGAGTCTTATGGCTATGATTTTGCGAGCTTTGAAGGCGATAAGGAATTTATCGGAATCAATGAGAGGGATGATTTCTACAATTCAGAGCACCTGAATATAAATGGAAGCCGCAAATTCACTGCATATATGGGAAAATATCTGTCTGATAATTACAGGCTTAATGCAGACCACTCACCGGAGATTCAGAGTGCATGGGGCGAGTGCGCAAGGCGCGCTGATAAGGTGATAAGTGCCTGCGCAAAGGATACGGATCTGAGTCTGGGCAATCATTATTTTGAGATGTCCGTTTATCTGCCTTATAAGTTTTTCGTCAAGCCTTGCGACAAATAAGGTAGCAGATACGAACAACGATGCAAAGCCTGCAAAGGAGTTAAATACCCCGGTAAAAAAATAGCATGATAGTGTATGGACTTTAAAATAAATACTGCCTGTTAATTAAAGTATGGCGGCAGTATTACATTAGAAAATAGATTTGGAGTAAATAAAATGGAACTTATTTCATTAAAATATGCGATATTTGTAATCGTATTGCTTGTATTATATTATTGCTTTCCGAAGAAATACCGCTGGTATGTGCTTCTGGCGGGAAGCATGGCATACTATGTGATTATATGTAAGTGGTATGTGCTGTTTATCATTTTCACAATATGCACCACCTATGGCTCAACAATATGGATTGACAAGCTGCTAAAGAAGCAGAATGCCATCGTAAAAAGCCATAAGGAGGACTGGGACAGGCAGACCAGAAAGGAATACAAGGAAAAGGGCAGAAAAAAGAGAGTGGCAGTCATGCTTTTTGCGCTGCTTTGCAATTTCGGCATATTGGCATTCCTTAAATATATACCATATGCGGGGGAGATTGGACTTTTGCTTCCGCTTGGCATATCCTTCTACACCTTCCAGTCCATGGGCTATGTGATGGATGTATACAGGGAAATTGTCGAGCCTGAAAAGAATTTCCTTAAGGTAGCGCTGTTCGTGTCATTCTTCCCACAGATCATACAGGGACCGATTGCGATATATGATAAGCTTGCGGGACAGCTTTACGAGGGACATTCCCTGAGACTTGAAAATCTGCAAAAGGGTGCGCTTCTGGTGCTCTGGGGAGTCATGAAAAAGCTTGTGATAGCAGACCGCGCGGTAAATATCATCAATTTTGTAATGGATAAGCCGATGGATTTTTCGGGCACCTATGTATTTTTTGCGGCAGTAGTGTATGCGCTGCAGCTATATGCGGATTTCTCGGGAGGAATCGATATAGTGCGTGGTATTGCGGAGATGTTTGGCATAACGATGTCAACAAACTTCAATCATCCGTATTTTTCGCGCTCGCTCACTGAGTACTGGCACCGCTGGCATATGACTCTTGGAGACTGGTGCAGAAACTATATCTTCTACCCGCTTTCAATCTCAAAGCGTTTCCTGAACTTTGGCAAATGGCTAAAGCCGAGATTTGGTGCGCATATCAGTAAGGTGCTTCCGGGCTGCATCGCGAGTGTCATCACATTTATCGTCATCGGAGTATGGCACGGTGCCAATATGAAATACCTGTATTTCGGACTTTGGAACGGCATTGTAATCATGATTGCAGAGCTTTTTGCTCCGGTAAACAAAAAGGTGTCAGGCGGCTTTTTTAAGCTGACCGGTCTAAGGGAAAAGGGCATATTTGCAACAATTGTATCAGTGCTTTGGACCTTTATGCTCATACTGGTAGGCTACTATTTTGACATAGCAGCAAATGCGTCGACAGCATTTCATATGCTTTTTAAATCAGTCACGGATTTCCATATCAGCGAGCTTGGAATAAACAACATCATTTTGAATCTCGGAGCATGCGGACTGGATGAGTACGATATACTTTTACTTATAATATGTACTCTGCTGTGGTTCTTTATCAGCTTCGTTGAGGAAAATAAAAAGCTCGACATGCGCGATTTCATACTTTCAAGAAAGCTGCCGCTTCGCTGGGCGATAATATATCTTGGCATCTTTATAGTAATAATATTCGGTTATTACGGACCGGGAGTGAATCCGGCTGATTTTGTATATATGCAGTTTTAAAATAAAAGTTTAAAGAAAAAGTATAAACATAAAGAAAAAACTTAAAGACAAAGTTTAAATAAAAAGTTTAAAGAAAAAGCCGGAAATAAGGGTAAAAAACACTTGACAACAGCCGGTTACGCAAGTATAATATCTAGGTCTGTAAAAGTAGATAAATGGAAGCCAAAGCCCCGGCAACCATTTAGTATAGATAATGATAGTCATCTGAGATGGAACAGAGGACTATAAGATGTCAAAAAGGAAGTGGCGTCCGGACATACGCGATTTCAAGAGGCATCGGCATTAAAAGTAATCGAATCATTTAAGGAGGAAAACCGATGAAAACATTTATGGCTAGTCCTGCTACAATCGACAGAAAATGGTACGTAGTAGACGCTAGAAGGTAAGACATTAGGACGTTTAGCAATCAGAAGTTGCTAAAGTATTAAGAGAAAGAATAAACCAATACTTCACACCACACATTGATACCGGTGATTATGTAATCGTTGTGAACGCTGAGAAGATCAAAGTAACTGGTAAGAAGTTAGATCAGAAGGTATATTACCGTCATTCAGGATACGTTGGAGGAATCAAGGAGACAACTCTTAAGGAAATGCTCAACAAGCATCCAGAGCGTGTCATCGAGTTCGCTGTTAAGGGAATGCTTCCAAAGGGACCTTTAGGACGTCAGATGTACACAAAGTTATTTGTATACGCAGGACCAGATCACAAGCATGCAGCTCAGAAGCCAGAAGCTTTAACATTCTAATCAGAGGAGGTAAACAACATTGGCTAATACAAAGTATTACGGAACAGGAAGAAGAAAATCATCTGTTGCCAGAGTTTATTTAGTACCTGGAACAGGAAAGATCACAATCAATAAAAGAGATATTGACGAGTACTTAGGTCTTGAGACTTTAAAGGTAATCGTTCGTCAGCCATTAGTAGCAACTGAGACAGTTGACAAGTTTGACGTTTTAGTAAACGTAAAGGGTGGCGGATACTCAGGACAGGCCGGTGCCATCCGTCACGGTATCGCTCGTGCACTCCTTCAGGTAGATAACGAGTACAGACCTACTCTTAAGGCTGCTGGATTCTTAACAAGAGATCCACGTATGAAAGAGCGTAAGAAATACGGTCTCAAAGCAGCTCGTCGCGCTCCGCAGTTCAGCAAGCGTTAACAAAGAGATAGGAGTTACAATTCAAAGCGCCTTATGGCGTTTCAGAAATGTATGTTACACCTCGGAATTTCGGTTCCGAGGTGTTTTTTTATATAAAATGTGATAAAATATATTATAATTGAGAAGCTATTTTTGTATTAAGGAGAGATGTTTATATGACAACTGTAAGCACAAAGAGTGGTAGAATTATAAAAGTTGTATCCAGAGAAGAAGAGAAAAGTACATTGACAGAATCGGATAATGAAATGGACAAAAGAGCAGTTGAAGCTGTTAAGGCAGCAATAAATAAAGCAAAAATTTGTAAAAAACCAATAGCGGGTTATGATGAAAAAAAGAAACAAGCTTACATTGAATATGCAAATGGGGAAAGAAAGTATGCAGAGTAGAAAACCGATGATTCTGGTATTAGCAGGACCAAATGGTTCAGGGAAAAGTACTATAACAGCTTTTTTTGATAAAGTTGGTAAATATACTAATGCTGATGATGTTGTTGCAACTACAGGAATGAATAATATGGAAGCGGCTGTTTTGGTTGACAGGATGAGATATGAATCAATTTGCCAAGACAGAAGATTTCACCTTTGAAACAGTCTTGTCATCTGAATATAAGTTAAAAATTTTAAGAAAAGCAAAAGAAGAGGGATATTTCATAAAATGTGTATTCGTGTTGACAGTTGATCCACAAATTAATATTGCTAGAATAGAATCCCGTGTGGCTGCAGGTGGACATAATGTTGATAGCGGTAAAGTTATTGAAAGATATTATAAATCAATTAATAACATAAAAGAGTTACTAGATATATGTGATATTAT
>ENA-OQKL01000071-OQKL01000071.1-human-gut-metagenome-genome-assembly--contig:-NODE-71-length-33579-cov-6.668331_pt1 | contig 33579 bp, 59 predicted proteins | sample MGYA00242779_ERZ504800 | MGnify/ENA primary metagenome ERZ504800 (study PRJEB26092, sample SAMD00036410) | human gut metagenome | host: Homo sapiens | study: EMG produced TPA metagenomics assembly of... | reverse complement strand
TTGGCAAGTCGAGCATCTGCGGCGATGTCATTTTCGCGATATGTGGACAAAAGTGCCATCGAGCCATTTTCGCTTATGAATTTTAGTAGCTGAAAGTCTTTATCTGACATAAAGTTCTCCTTTCGTTATTATGATAGTCAAAATTATAGAACGGAGAACTTGAGAAATCAAGAACCATATACAGGCACAGTTAATAACCTATTAACAGGAGGTGGGCTTATGGCAAGATATCCCAAGAAAGCTACATACAGAACCTTTGTGATTGATTCTAAAACCGGTAAATGGAAACAAATTGATCCAAAGGATATACCTCAGAACAAAATTGACGAACTGTGTGACAAGTTTGCGCTTGGCGCAGGTTATAAGCGCGTAGAGTAGCCACTGCGGTGGCTGTGCGGACAAGCTATAAAGGAGAAAACATGAAACAAAGAGCTTTTGAAATAGGAGTCGCAATTATGATGTTTGGTGCAACTGCTATGGACTCGGAAGGAATCGGATGGATTATTGCGGCAGGTATGGTGGTTGCTGGTGGAGTGATTTCGTTTGCAGCGTATGCATCAGAGAGACTTGAAAAAGAACGCCGGGAAACCGAGCGTCGCGTACAGCAGCTACGGAAAGCCAGTTGAAAGGAGAAAAATGCACATCAGTGGAATAAAGCGTATGTATCCGCAATATCCGAATAAAGCTTCGAATCTCACGTACCCGCGAAAGGAAAAGAAAAATGATGGGGATTTCAAGGAAGTGTTGGATGTGGAAATAAAAAAGATGGAATCAGCCGACCAAAGCAATGATTCCATCTAATTGGGGGGTTGTTTCTCTCGGAAAACAAAAGAAAAATAAGCATTAAAAATGCTATGCCTTTATTTTACAAGAAATATATTTAATGTGCAAGTGAAAAATATGAATTTACGTCAAATCGAATCGCTTGTAAGTGCGTATTTGCACTGCAAGGACGCAGAAAAGATTCTGAACAATGCAGGATCATTTATTTACACCGAAGCAGCGTGTCCGCTTATGGACGAGCCGATGGAGCAGATCTATGCGGCACTGATAGACGGACAGGATGATGAGACAGCGGACTGGATCTATGACCTGCTGCAAAAAGGTGAAGCAAAGGCAATTTATGATCTGCTGCAGGAAGGAGCCGATAATGGAAACGATCCAGGATAATTATGATTTCTTCCGGATGCATGAGGATGAGCAGGACAAATGGCTGGAACAACGGCCGGTGTGTGTCTGCTGCGGTGATCATATTCAGGATGATTATTGTTATGACGTTGGCGGAGAAATCTACTGTGAAGATTGTATGGTTTCATGTTTCCGGAAGGTGGTGTGATGTATTACAGACCCTGCCCCTATTGTGGGGCACATCTTGATCCGGGTGAATCATGTGACTGCCTGGAAAAGAAAAAGGAGAACAATAAAAACATCCTTGCAGCATATAGAAGTGGCAGGGATGGACAGATGGAAATGAAGTTGGAGGATATGATGTATGGCACTTAAATCGTGGGAAGAAATGCGCAAAATTGACGTAACTCCATATTGCCAGGAACGGGATGGAATGACGTATCTTAATTGGGCGAAATGTATTGATCTGCTGCATGAGAATGGTGCAAAGAAAGTTTACTGGGTGCCGATTCCGGATGTGGGAACGGGAAGCTCTTTGCGCATGGTATCAAAAGATTTCACAGATAGCAAAGGAAATACAAATCGATGTTATGAGACACGAATTAAGGTTGTAATTGATGAAAATGAGTATGAAATGCAGTCGCCGGTGATGAATGGCTCCAATCCGGTCAAGGATAATTCCATGAGCCAGCAGAGAGTGTGGAACAGTATGTGCCGGTCTTTTGTAAAGTGCGTGGCAATTCATACGGGGCTTGGATTTAACCTGTGGCTAAAAGAAGAAATGCAGCCTTTTAACAACATTATTCCGAAGAATGAGGAGAAGCCGAGCCCGGCAAATATTAAGATACTGAAAGACCTGTGCCTCAAACATAAGGTGAATCTTGAATACTGGATCACGAGCAACGGAAAGACTTGGGACAGCTTATCAGCGGAAGATGTTGGTACAATGCTGAACAGTCTGAAATCGAAGTATGGTGATGACTGATGTATACGATGGTAGATGTGAAGCAGTACCGGGAAAACAGTGATGGAACAGATCTTGTTGTTTCCGTTCCGGGAATGAAACTTGGTGGTCTGCTCCAGAGAAAGAAGATCAAGAATGCAGAGATCCGCTTTGATGATGGGCGGCATATCTCTGCGGAGCAGAGGAAGAAAGCATATGCAACGATCCGGGATATTGCAGACTGGACAGGCTATCCACCGGAAGAAATGAAGGAACGGATGAAGTATGAGCATATGATCCGTACAGGAGATCCTTATTTCAGCCTTTCTAACTGTTCGATGGATACCGCGCGGGAGTTTATCAATACGATCTTGGAATTTGCTTTAGAGTGGGGAATCCCACTTTCAGACAATGCGATTGACCGGACGGATGATATCGGGCGGTATCTGTATTACTGCCTAATGCATAAAAAGTGTGCCATCTGCGGCAAGGATGGGGAAATCCATCATGAAGATGCAATCGGTATGGGAAATAACCGCCGGAAGGTGGATGATTCGGGTTATAAGAAGATCTGCCTGTGCAGGGAGCACCATACGATTGCTCACCAGATGGGAGTGATCCGGTTCCGGCAGATGTATAAGGTGTATGGAATTGTTATGAAGGCGGAATGAAAATGACATTTGAAAGGTGGCGAGAAGTGCTGATTCGGGAGGTGGAGTGATTGGATGGCAACTACATAAAGCTGAGCCGCGGGCTACTGGAATGGGAATGGTACACAGATATCAATACAACCCGGCTGTTTATCCATATGCTTCTGAAAGCCAACTGGAAGGATGGAAATTTCAAAGGGACAACGGTTCCACGTGGATCGTTTGTCTCATCCATCGGGAAGCTGTCGGGCGAAACAGGGCTTACGGAGCGCGAAATCCGCACCGCAATTTCACATCTGAAAAAGACAGGCGAAGTGACAAGCAAAACGACAAACAAATTTACTGTATTTACAGTGGTTAAGTACGATTTGTACCAGACAACCGACAAGCAAAATGACAGGCAACCGACAGGCAACCGACATTCTAACGACATTCAAACGACAACAATAGAAGAAAAGAAAGAAGGGAAGAAGGAAAGAAACACACCCCCTATATCCCCCGTGGAACGGTTTGCAGATTTTGCCGCAGCCTATCCGAAAACCTGCACTGGTTATCTGGCAGAGACGGAATACTGCAATGCGGTTGATGCCGGAGTGTCGGAAGCTGGCCTGATTGCAGCGGCAGAGAATTATGCTATTGCCTGCCAGCGGAAAAAGACACCAGCCCGGTACATCAAGAACCCGGAGAACTTTTTGAAAGAAAACCTGTTTATGCAATACCTGGAAGGAGTGGATGATGGACCAGCAGATGAAAAACATGATCAACGGAATACTGGAGCGCGTGAAAAATCGCTCAACGAACTGCTTGAAGAACGCGGATGTTCCGGATGTTTCGAAGGGTTCTGATGTGTGCCCCGTCTGCAAGGGCAGCGAATGGATTCTGACCGAAAAGGACGGTATTGAAACAGCCGTGCCGTGTAAGTGCCGGGAGCGTGCGATCATGTTGCGGCGGCTGCGGTTTGCGGATATCCCGGAAGCATTTAGGGGAATGGAACTGAAAACATTTCGGATGGATGTGTACCGGGAGCGGGACAGCAGGAAGAAAGTGTCGGATGCCTGCCGGATCATAAAAGCGTACCTCGGGGATTTTGAGAACCAGAGGGAGCAGGGGATGGGACTGTTTATCTGGTCCCGGACAAAGGGCAGTGGGAAAACAAGGATTGCGGCAGGGATTGCAAACGAGCTGATGAAAAGCTATGCAGTCAAATTTGCGGTATCACTGACCATCCTGCAGGAAATCAAGAATACATGGCGGCGGGACGCGGAATACAGTGAGAGCCGTTTGCTGGATGAACTCTGCACCACAGATATCCTGGTCATTGATGATTTCGGAGTGGAACGGCCGGCAGACTGGATCAATGACAAGCTGTACCAGATCATCAATGAGCGTTATATAAACCGGAAAGTGACGATTTTCACAAGTAATGAATCTCTGGAAACGCTGCAGTATGATGACCGCATCACGAACCGGATCAAGGAGCGAACCTACCAGATCGCATTCCCGGAAGAAAGCGTGCGGGATCATATCGCAGAGCAGCACCAGGAAGATATGCTGCAAAAGCTTTTGGATGGGTAATGAGAAAGTGGCGAGATACCAGAAAGGAGAAATCAAAGAAATGAGTAATGCATTAAAACGGAAGAAAAAGCCAACATTTTTCACGAAGCAGGATACGAAGATCATCGGCCGGAACGATTTTGAAAAGCGCAATGCTGATAAGGTTGTAACAAAATCTTACAAGGATTTCGTGGCAATTGGTTATATTGTTCTTCATGACAAATTTGGGTTCGGACAGGCAAGAATCATCCGGTTGCAGGATTTTTTGAAATCCTACTTAGATGAAGCGGCATCCGGTGGGGAAAATGGCAAGGACTTGGCTGTTTATCTGAAAAGCAAATACGGAATCGACATCAAAGAAGAAGTCGGAAAAATTCCACAGAGACAGTTAATGAACCTGTATGCAAAGAAAGGTTTCTGTATCGAGCGTGAAGCATACAGGCTTTCCAGTGCATCGTTGTTTAACTATTTCGCGCTCACGCTTACGATTCTGAAAAAGGAATTTAAGCTGTCTGTGAAGCAGTTACAGCAGTTCACGGACAAGTTTATTGACTACATCGACACATTGGCTAATTACAAGCAGTTCCAGTTGGCCGTGCCGATGATAGCTGAAACGTTAGCTGATGAGATTAAGTTTGTGTGTGATTTGGAGGTTTAAAGATGTTGAATAAAGAAAAATATGCGAAAGAGATTTTAGACATGGCGTGTTCTGGAAATAGAATTGCCAAGCTTGCGGAAAGTGAGGATGTGTAGAAATGGGAGTTTTGCTTGCATTATCAACCATATTTATATGGGGTCGGCTGGTTAATATTGATTGCGACCTAAAAGATATCAGCGAAGAACTGAAAAAGATGAATGAAAGGAGAAATGATGGAAGATAGATATTTATTCAGGGCAAAGAGACTTGATAATGGGGAATGGGTGCAAGGAGCATTACTTGACGGAGAAAATCATTGTCTTATAGGGCAAGAAATAAAATTTAGCCCATACTTAGAACACGAATGCAAGATTGTCGGATATGAAGTGGACAGAGATACAATCTGCCAATGCACCGGATTTAAGGATAAGAACGGCAAGTTGATCTGGGAGAATGACATTTTGATGTGTCATGGAAACTCGGAAGACCTTGTAAAAGCCGTTTTTGGAGAATTTAATTTAATCAACGCAGAAACACTGGAAGTTATTGACCGTGTTATTGGTTGGCATTATGAGGTTGTTCCAACAGATGCGCTAAGCAAGTGTGAGCCGTTCTGCTTTCCAATGCCACTTACAGAGGAATATGTAAAGACATGCGAAATGGAAGTTGTTGACAATCCGGAACTGTTGGAGGTGTAGCCATGACGATTGATGAAGCAATAGCACACGCAAGAGAAGTTGCAAAGCGCAGGATGGCTGAGTACGAAAATCATTATGATAAAGATGCACATTATTATCCGACACAGTGTAAAAAATGTGCCGAGGAGCATATACAACTTGCGGAGTGGTTGGAAGAGTTAAAGCAGTACCGCGTAATCGGCACACCGGAAGAATGCATGCGGAATAAGGATTTCTTGGATTTTCTTTCGGACAAAATGAACCCGAACGATTTTGAAACATACTTGCGCTTATACAATGCGTTGGAAGGAGGGGATGGGGAACGAGCGAAGAAATTAAACCATGCCCGTTTTGTGGTTGCCATGATCGTAGAGTAGGCGTGAGAAAAATGGGAACCAAAGGATACAAGATTATATGCGGCAAATGTGGCGGTGCTGGTCCGTATGTGAAAATTGAAGATTTCGCTAACAAGATGGATGCACAGGAAGAAGCGAAGGAAGCATGGAACAGGAGGGCGAACAATGGGACGATTGATTGGCGAAGACGAACTGATAAAGGGCAGAGTTGAGAATGATCCAGTTGTGATTGCGGCAAAATGCACACCGACCGCCTATGACCTGGATAAGGTTGTGGAGCAGTTGGAGAATGAGAGAAAGTTTTGGGAGAATGCATACGACAGTAATTTGGGAAAAGAGAAAGCAAGAAGTTATGAACATGCAATCGAGATTGTGAAAGGCGGTGGAGTAGATGCGAAAACCGATTCCTAAATCCGTAAGGAAACAGGTGTATGCGAAATATAATGGGCATTGCGCTTATTGTGGCTGTGAAATACCGGAGAAAGGCTTTAACGTAGACCATTTACATTGCCTTAGAAATTATGAATACACAGAAATAGACGTGCATGATATCAAAAATCTTATGCCGTCCTGTGGTTCGTGCAATCGGTATAAGTCAACGATGGACTTAGAGGACTTTAGAAAAGAGCTGCAAAAAATACCAGACCGGCTGAAAAGAGATGTGTGTACATACAACATTGCTCTGCGGTATGGCATGGTGCAGGAAAACAGAGAACCGATACAGTTCTATTTTGAGAAGGTGGGTGAAGAGGATGCCAATCAAGCCAGAAAATAAGAAAAGATATCCGGCAAATTGGAAGGATATCAGAAAAGACATTCTCAAGCGGGCAGATAACAAATGTGAATTTTGTGGAATTGAAAATTATGCTATCCGTGAAAATGGCTCAAAAGTTGTCCTAACAATAGCGCATTTAGACCATACACCGGAAAATTGCGATTATAGCAATCTTAGAGCGTTGTGCCAGAAATGCCATAACAAGTATGATGCAAAACACAGGGCAGAGACGCGGAGAAAGGTGGGTGCGAGAAGCCGGAAGGAGTGTGAGGTATGACTGAACTTGAATGGAAAGAAGTCGAACCAGAGCAGGAAGACTGGAAGAAACAAATTGATGTAGTTGCCTATTACGGAGATCTCGTCATAGGAAGCATTGTATATTGTGGTGAAGAAATTGGATGGCAGTCTGTCATTGATGGGCACATGGATTTTTTACAGGCAGAATCTCTGGAAGATGTGAAAGAAGAAATGATTGATGCGTTAGATAATCATTTCACAGACCAAATCAATTATTACAAAGAATTGCAGGAAAGCCTTGACGAATTAAGGGGGAATGAAAATGCCTAAAGCAGTATTGGTAATGAATATGCCGGAATCGTGCTTCGGATGCAATTTTATGTATTGTGACGAGGAAAGCGACACGGAGACTTGTCAAGCAATGGAAACGGCAAGGGATATCGACCTGATTGAAGATAGACCAGATTGGTGTCCGCTCCGGGAACTGCCGGAGAAGATGGAAGTGTGTGGGAAGTACCCGCAGCCGGGTAAGCCTGTCCCGTCGTATAGATTTGGTTGGAATGCTTGTTTAGATGAAATTTTAAAAACAGATGGAATGAGAAAGGAGTAATGACAGAAGCCTTGGTAGACCAAGGTTGACCGCCTAAAGGTGAAGAAAGGCGAGAACAAAAGGAATTTAATTAGCGGTGTCGTATGGCACTATTGGGAGCCGTAATTCCTTATCCACGGACACAGAGCAATCTGTTAAGTGGTTGTCATGAAAAGATTAAAAGTATGTTGGGTAAGCGCAGGAATATCAAGTTTTATGGCTGGATATCTTGCTGGAGATGTAGACGAATGGATTTACATTGACATTGCAGACCAACATCCAGACAGCATGAGATTTATTAAAGATTGCGAAAAAGCAATCGGGAAGAAAATCACAGTGCTACGATCAACGGAATATCGAAATGTAGAAGATTGCGTAAGGGTGTTTGGTGGTTTTAAAAATTCGGCTAACGGATTTGCACCATGTACTAATTGGCTGAAAAAGCGAATCCGTAAAGAGTGGGAAGCTGAACATGCGGACTATGAGATCACGTATGTTTGGGGCTTCGACCTTAAGGAAAGGGACAGAGCCGATCGGACGATAGAAGCCAATCCGCAGGCTGCACATGAATTTCCGCTGATAGAAAAGAATTTATCAAAAGAAGAAGTGCATGGACTGTTTGAACGGACTTTTGCATTTGCCCGACCTTTGATGTATGACCTTGGTTATCCAAATAATAATTGTATCGGATGCGTAAAAGGTGGTATGGGTTACTGGAATAGAATCAGAAAAGATTTCCCAGAAGTCTTTGCAAGCCGGGCGAAGTTGGAAAGAGAAGTCGGACACTCCATGTTGAAAGACAAAAACGGTCCGGTATATCTGGATGAATTAGATCCCGATCGGGGAGACATGAATACAGAGATTATGCCGGAGTGTGGAATTATGTGCTACTTGAGCATGAAATAAAAGTCTTTAGGATAAGTAGAAGGGCGGTCGGCAGTTGTGCTGACCAAGGTGTTACTTGTTTGTGTGGTTGGAATTTGTGTTGCCATAGTATCCTCCGTTTCCGTGCTAAAAGCACAAAGTGCAATTATTAAAGTCGCGATGAATTTTATGACTGCCAACCGAATTCCCTTCCCCCAAACGGTTTTACCCGCCTGCTTATCATAAAGACAAGGACATTTTAAAACAAAGCATTCAAAAATGCAAGAAAGGAGCCGAACCTCCGGCCGGGGTAACGATATATCGGGTTCCTTTTGAAAAATGACATATAAAGAATTTTTAGAAACAAAGATTGAACTTGCGACAGAAAGCGGATTTATTGTGGATCTGGAAAAAGTCAATAAGGTATTGAAACCGCATCAGAGGGATGCTGTGGTGTGGGCGCTGAAAGGCGGTAGGCGTGCACTGTTTGAAAGTTTCGGGCTTGGAAAGACCGTGCAGGAGATTGAGTTTTGCCACTTGGCAGCGGAGTACAGCGGTGGCCGTGCATTGATCGTGTTGCCGCTTGGAGTAAAGCAGGAGTTCACGCATGATGCGGTGGAAGTGCTTGGATATGAGAAACCGGAGTATTGCCGGACGATGGAAGAGGTGGAGCAGAGCACAAGCCAGATTGTATTAACAAATTATGAGCGTGTACGGGATGGGGATATCCGGCCAGATTACTTTGCAGCAACATCACTCGACGAAGCCAGTGTTTTAAGAAGTTTCGGAAGTAAAACTTATCAGACGTTTTTAGATAAATTTAAAAATGTTCCGTATAAGCTGGTAGCCACGGCTACACCATCACCAAATAAATACAAAGAGCTGATCCATTATGCCGGATATTTGGAAGTGATGGATACCGGGCAGGCATTGACGCGGTTCTTCCAGAGAGACAGCACCAAAGCAAACAATCTGACCTTATATCCAAACATGGAAGATGAATTTTGGATGTGGGTAAGCAGTTGGGCACTTTTTATCACGAAACCTTCAGATCTCAATCCGGTATATTCCGATGAGGGATATGATCTGCCGCCGCTTGAAGTAAGATGGCATGAATTGCCGGTGCATTATGGCGATACTGCAGATCGGGACGGCCAGATGCAGTTATTTCAGGAAGCTGCCGAGGGATTGAAAGAAGCTGCGGCAGTTAAAAGAGAAAGCATTGACCGCCGTGCAACAGAAATGAAAAGGATTGTGGAAGAATCGCCGGATGATCATTTCTTGTTGTGGCACGATCTGGAGAATGAACGGCATGCGATCAAGAAAGTGCTGCCGGAAGTGGTGGATATCTACGGATCGATGGATTATGACCTGCGCGAGCAGAGGGTAATTGATTTTTCGAATGGACGGACAAAGTTGTTTGCAACGAAGAAATCATTGTCCGGATCCGGATGTAACTTTCAGAGATATTGCCACAGGGAGATATTTCTCGGAATTGATTATGAGTTTAATGATTTCATCCAAGCAGTACACCGGTGTTACAGATTTTTACAGAAAGAGCCGGTCGTGATTGACATTATCTATATGGAAAATGAGCGGCAGATCAAGGAAGCGTTGCTGGAAAAAATGGAAGAATCACAATCACATGGTTGCAAAAATGATAGAGATTGTGAAGAGGTATGGACTTAATTCAGAGAATAAGACACGGCGGTTAGAAAGGAAGATGGGCGTGGAAGGCAGCAGAGAAGAAAGAACGGTTAGGGGAAACCATTATGAAGCGGTATATGGGGATTGTGTAGAGGAAACCCGGGCAATGGAGACAAACAGTATTGATCTGATACATACCTCGATCCCATTCGGCAACCATTACGAATACAGCGCAAATTATAACGATTTCGGGCATAACCAGAACACGGACCGGTTCTTTGAACAGATGGATTTTCTCACACCGGAACTGCTCCGAGTCCTGAAGCCGGGTCGTGTGGCTGCAATCCATGTCAAAGATCGCGTACTGTTCGGAAATGCGACTGGTACCGGGATGCCTACAATCGAACCATTTCATGCGCTTTGCATTGCACATTACATGAAACACGGATTCCAGTATTTCGGTATGATTACTGTCGTGACTGATGTTGTCCGTGAGAATAACCAGACATACCGCCTTGGATGGACAGAACAGTGTAAGGATGGTTCAAAGATGGGTGTAGGATGCCCGGAATATATCCTGCTTTTCCGGAAGTTGCCGACAGATAGATCTACGGCATACGCGGATGATCCGGTCAAGAAATCCAAAGAGGATTACACCCGGGCACAATGGCAGATTGATGCACATGGTTACTGGAGATCGTCAGGAAACCGACTGATCAGCAAGGAAGAACTGAAAGAGTTTCCTGTGGACAGTTTACAGCAGGTGTACAGGGAATACAGCCGCGGCAATGTATATAACTATGAGGATCATGTGAAACTTGCGGAAGATCTGGACAAGGACGGGAAGCTCCCGGCAACATTTATGGTAGTTGCACCGGGATCGTGGAATCAGTTGGAAGTGTGGGATGATATCAATCGGATGCGTACCCTTAACACCACGCAGAGCCGCAGACGCGCTCAGATGCACGTATGCCCGTTACAGTTGGATATCGTGGAGAGAATCATCAACAGATATAGCAATGAGGGTGATACGGTCTATGATCCGTTTGGTGGTCTGATGACGGTACCAATGACGGCGATTAAGATGCACCGGAACGGCAAAGGATGTGAGCTAAACCCAGATTATTTCCGGGATGGCGTCGGATATCTGCAGGCTGCAGAGAATGAAGTTGACGAGCCGACATTGTTTGATTTCATGCCGGAGGTGCTGCCATGAAAGATTTAATTATCGATTGCTTCGCTGGCGGCGGTGGGGCGAGTGTGGGAATTGAGATGGCTCTTGGGCGGCCGGTTGATATCGCAATCAATCACGACCCGGATGCCATATTGATGCACAAGACAAACCACCCGGATACGCTGCATCTGACAGAGGATATCTTCAAAGTCGATTTGCAGAAATATGTAAAAGGCCGGCATGTAGCACTGATGTGGGCAAGCCCGGACTGTACAAGCCATTCCAAGGCAAAAGGTGGAAAACCACGGGAGAAAGGACTGAGAATCCTCCCGTGGGCTGTATATAAACATGCCAAAGCAATCCTGCCGGATGTGATTATCATGGAGAATGTGGAAGAAATACAGCAATGGGGTCCTCTTGATGAGAATGGACATCCTATACCGGAGCGTAGGGGAGAGGACTATAAGAAATTTATCACGGCCATGAAATCGCTGGGATATATATTTGATAGCAGGGAGCTGGTAGCTGCTGACTACGGAGCACCGACTACAAGAAAACGCTGGTATGCGATCTTCAGGAGAGATGGGAAGGATATCAGATGGCCAGTTCCTAAATATGGAAAAACTGAATTAAGGAAATGGAGAGAGTGTGGAGATTATATTGACTGGTCAGACCTGGGAAAGTCCATATTTGACAGACCTAAGCCTCTGGCAGATGCAACAATGAAAAGAATTGCAAATGGATATGTGAAATACGTTGTCAACAACCCGAATCCGTACATAGTCAGAAACAAAGAGGCGGTTGCATTTTTGATTCAGTACCACGGAGAGCAGAAAGCAGGAGATTCCCGTGGACAGTTACTGGATGAGCCAATCAAAACGATTGACACCAGCAACAGATATGGCCTCGTAACGGCATTTATTACCAAATTCTATAAAACCGGTATCGGCCAGGGATGCGATGAACCACTTCACACAATTACTACAAGTCCTGGACACTTTGGATTGATATCTGCCTATTTAATCAAATATTACGGAACTGGTTGCGGTCAGGAACTCCGTGAGCCGCTTGCGACAATCACCACAAAAGACAGATTCGGTCTTGTGAATGTGGTAACGGATATACAAGGTGAAAAGTATATTCTGAAAGATATATTTCTTCGGATGCTAAAACCGGAAGAACTGAAGTTGATGCAGGGCTTTCCGGCAGATTACATCATTGACCATGATTATACCGGTAAGCCTTATCCGATTGCAAAGCAGGTGGCAAGAATCGGGAACAGCGTGGTGCCAATCATGGCTCAGAAGCTTGTAGCTGCAAACTGTCCGTATCTGAAAGTCGGGTCCCGGACACCGAACATGAGAATTGACGAGGAACAGACCGGACAGCTCCGGTTTGCGTAGGAGGTAGAGCATGGATAGATTAACAAAAAGGTCGCATAATGGAACGGCTATCTATAACACACCAAGCGGAGAACCCGTTAAATGGGAAAATAACAGACATAATGTGCTTCAAAAGTTGGCAGATTACGAAGATGCAGAGGAACATGGATTGCTTCTGAAACTGCCATGCAAGGTGGGGAGCACACTTTGGAGTAATGATTTCGGAACGACTTGTCCTTATGAGGTTACTGGATTTTCTTATAAAAATCTGAACGATGATGAAGATGATGACGATTGCGATTACGGAGATGAAATTGTTTTGCATTACCGAAGTTGCGGTGGTGCCATAACTGGGAAATTTGCGGAATCGGAAATTGGCAAAACCATATTCCTCACTCGTGAAGAAGCAGAGAAGAAACTGGAAGAATTGAGAGGTACAGAATGAAACCACTTGAAGTATGGAGAATAATCAGTAGCAATATGAACGAATTGGCAAATATGCGAAATGCACTATATCCGCAGGGCAAGGGATATTCCCAAGAAGAAGTGCAAGCCGAGGTTATGTGTTATGAAGCATTGAGGAGAATGGAGGAAGAAAATGAGTGATGTAAAACTTTTGCCGTGTCCGTTCTGCGGTGGAGAAATAAAACTGGATGAAGATGATTTTTATATGTTCTGCTGTGATACCTGCGGTGCAGGAATAACATTCGCACATGAATTAGAGGATGGAACCGCAGAAGATTGCACAAAAGAGGAAAGCATTGAAAGTTGGAACACCCGCAAGCCTATGGAACGGATTGTGGAGCAGTTGGAAGATATATCAAAAGTGTACTGCGAAGAATACCATCAGCAAGAAGGTATATTATGGTTGCAGGATGCAGTAGAGATTGTAAAGCGAGGTGGAGCAGATGAATGAGAATGAAGCAATGAAAGATTTAATAAAACACAGGCAAGGGTCAGCTAGAGAGGTTGAAAGACTGAAAAGTGATGGACGGGACTTCTCACATTTTCAAACATGTGTTGATTCTATTGACATAGCAATCAAAGCACTCGAAGAAATCCAACAGTACAGAGAACTCGGAACTGTTGAAGAACTGCGAGAATCAATGGAAATGAAGCAGAAGTACGAAAAACAATGGATTGATGATATAAACAATCCTCTTGAGCCGCTGAAACTGTCAAGTGCTTTGCAGAGCGAGATTTTTAAGCTCGAATACAGGAAAGCCAATAAGCCGAAAGAAATCAATATTCTTGATTATACGATTATATACGCTTTAAAAGATTGCTTGGAGAGATATTCGGGAATCAGGGAGGAGTAGACATGCAGGAAGTATTTGAGAAGATAAAACAAAGAATTATGATTGCTGCGACGGAAGCTTGCGGATATGCTCCTTTGACAAGAGCCGTGGCGGAGAGTGAGCTGAAAGATATCATGGAACAAATTGCCGCCGAGTACAACAATGGTTGGATTCCATGCAGCGTAGAACTTCCACCACAACCGAAAGAAAATCCCGTGTTTGACAGTAAACCATTGGAATTGTACCTTGTTGATTGTGGAGAAGAGTATTCATTTAGAGCATTTTGGAACGGAAAAGATTTTACAGATGGGTGGAGCAAGTTGAATGTTATCGCATGGCAACCGCTACCAGAGCCATATCAGCCGAAGGGAGATTGAGAAGAATGGCGAATCAGAAATACTGTGATAAATGCGGATACATAAAAGAACAGTGCGAATGCGGGAAAACAAAAACAAACGCTGACCGCATCCGTTCCATGAGTGATGAAGAGCTGGCAGAGAAAATGTTCGAACTTGAGAACAAGGAACTATGTAAGGTAATTCCATTCTGTAAAAGTACAGATGAGTGCACAGATATAATGGACAGCGGGGAACTGATACCGGATGAGTTATGCAAACAGTGCCTGGTTAAATGGCTGCAGTCAGAAGTGGAGGGATAGATATGAAGATTAAAAGTATATTAGAATTTTGCTCTTGTAAAGGGTGCAGAAAAAAATATGATTTTGATATTGAACTTAAGGCAGGAGGTAAGAGAAAAAAATTTAAGCTGTGTGAGGAGCATACTAAAGAACTCATGAGAATTGGAAAGCTGAAAAGTGTAACATTCGAAGAAACGATAAATGTAGAGTAAATAAGCAAATTCGCGTTTGTGAATTGCTAAAAGTGAAGAGGACCTTGATAATTGAATATTGGTGGTTGGAGTGATATGATTATATAAAATAATGACGAAAGGTAGTACAGTAAGTATGAATATAACAATAACAGAACCAGCTGGAACCAGTGGCGAAATAATTATTGGAATATTTACAGCTTGTGTTTCAATAATTACATTTATCGTTGGTGCTATTATAGAAAGTAGGAGAGAAAAAAGAAGATTTTAAACAAGAAAAGACTATGCGATTGCTAGATGAAAAAATTATTGCATATCAAAATATGTATGCAGCTATTTTGGAATATAAGTCATATTTTGAACTTTTCATCGATGGTGGAAACGAATATAAGGAAAGTGCAGATGCCAGTGAATTTGCACCACTTGCTTCAAATCAGAAATTTAGAAATGAGTACAATTTATACTCACTGTATTTAAGTGAAGAATTATGTAAGATTTGCCTAAATACATTAGAAAACGGGGAAATTCTTAATAATCTTGCAATTTCTATCCATAGTGATGCTAATATGGAAGATAGCGTAGAACCTAGTTGTATAAATGTTTTAAACAATATCCAGAAATGCATAGACCAGATCAGAGTGGAAATAAATGTATAGCAGTTACCAACCGTCAATATTCGATGGTTGGTATTTTTTTGCGCAAAATTTGAAAGGGGGAATGTACTTGGATGAAAAAGAAATATACGAAATTTGCCAGAGTGTAGATGCATTTATTGCGGACTATCTGGCAGAATCCATTGTTAAGGGGACAAGTTACGATCTTATGGAAGCACACCACGGCATTCTTCCAATATCTCGAAATTGTTTCTACCGCCGCCGCAGGATCGTACAGCGAATCATTAAGCAGAGGTTAGGGCGGATCGAAGAGGAACAGAGCGGCCAGATGCGGATGGTGTGGTAAAAATGCTTTATATTGTATGACTAAAATGCTATAATTATAATGTATGATTGCATAGAGAGGGTGGTCCAGAAGTGGACGATATTTTAAAATGAGTAGAGGTGAATTAAATGAATATTCTCATACCAATTGTGAAAAATTTTTACGAAATGAGTGATACCATAAAAGCCGCATTAATATCAGCTATGATTCCCGCTTTGATTTCTATTATTGGATTCATTGCAACTAATAGATCTGTAAAAAGAGATTTTAAGAATGAGATCTTAAAGCAAAGGAACGAAATCGCTTTGAATAAAATGGCAACAATGCCAATGCGTATATTAGAATTGTTGGGAACAATTATTGAAACAGGAGGTCAAAACGAAGAATTAGCAAAAGAATTCGATGGTTTTATGAATGAAGTGTATGCATATGGATCTGAAAATGCAATAGCGCTTATTTCCAAGATACAAAAGGATAATATGTTTTTTGGCGATAATGTCGCTGATAGGAATTTGTATGAATTAATTGCTATGTATATACTGTTAGCCACACAGATAAAATATGATGTCACAGGAATAATCGTTAGTCCGGAAAAGTGGTATGAAATGAGGATGAACGATTATGAAATTAACAGGGAGAAGATGCGATTAGCCAACAATAATGTTGTAAAGATGTTTGAATTAAATAAGCGATTTTACATAAAGAAAATTCGATGATATGATAAGATATTGGAAAGAGAGGTTATCTTTAGTGAGACCTCTCTTTTTTATGCCCTAAATTGGTACAAATCCACTGAATGCCAATGGTAAAATTACTATAGAACAGTAATTGAACAGGGAGGGAGAAGCGTGGAAAAAGAAAACGAACTGAAAAAGGAGTATCTGCGATCATATACACCAGCGGTCAGCGCCGCGCGCCGGATAGAGGAAGAAATTGAGCAGTTAAGAGCAGATAAGATGGCACCGGTACTTGTCATGGATGATATGCCACATGCCCATGATCAGAAAGATCTCTCTGACTACGCTGCAAAGCTGGACGAGTTGGAGAGGAAACTTATTAAAGCACGGTATGAGCGCATAGATCTATATGCAGATATATTCGCAGATATTGAGCGTTTAGAGGATGAGACAGAAAAGGCAGTATTGACATACAGATACCTTCGGAGACAAAGTTGGGAAGAAATCTGTGTAAAGCTTGGATATCAGTGGGCGCAGGTTCACCGAATTCATGCCAGGGCATTGAAACATTTCAATCCGACAGGTGGATATTATGAGATTTTGATCAAAAAAATGAAAGATGATACACAATGATACACTTGTATGTGATATGATTGTAGCGTGAAAGAGCGTAAGAGGAAATGATTCCCCTTGCGCTTTTTTCGTCTTTTGACTACTGGGACACCATGAAACACAGGGGTGTCCCCCTTCTCCCTATAAAAGAAACAGGCAGGTGATACTATTGGCAAGGAGTCCGAACCAAAAGGCAGAGAAAGCCCGAGAACTGTATAAGGGTGGAATGAAGCTGGTTGAGATTGCAAGTCAACTAGAGGTTCCTGCCGGGACAGTTCGGAGATGGAAAAGTACATACCATTGGGATGGTGAGCAGCAAAGCGAGCTTCAACAGAACGATGATGAACGGGACTTTTTTAATGCAAAAGAAAGAAAATACAATTCTAGGTCAACTGGCATTATAAACAATATAGTTAATTGTCTAGGCAATGTGATTTCTTCTGACAATATTGACTTGATAACCAAGGAAAAGGCATGCGAGACGCTTGTGAAAATTGCTTGCGAAAAAAATGCAAGAAAGAAGATTTGCGATATTGTTCGTAAATCGGAACTAAAAAAGAGAGATGCAATCAGCGAAAGCCAATGGAATAGATGCATGGATTTTTTTAGAGATAAAAGTGGAAAATCATGCTGTGCGTATTGCGGAATTCAAACAAAACAGTTAGAAAAGGATCATGTAATACCGTTTTTTCAAAGGGCGGATGTGCATCTGCTGATAATATTCTTCCTGCCTGTAAAAGGTGCAATACAGCAAAGAATGACAAGAACATATATGATTGGTATACGAGAAGCAATGTCTTTTCAAAATATAGGATGTAAAAAAATAGTTGAGTATCTAAAAGAAGTAGGCGGTGATGTCTATGAATAAAAACGAATCCGCTGAAAAAGACTATATGTCTGGGATGAAATATAAAGACATTGCAGATAAATATGGAGTGTCAATAAATACTGTCAAGAGTTGGAAAAAAACGGTACAACTGGGAGAGAAAAAACGGGGTGCACACAAAATAAAAAACGGGTGCACACAAAAAAACGTTAGAAAAAAAACGCTGTAGCTGATGAAGTCAAGCAGGTGATACAGAATACCGACTTGACTGATAAGCAACAGCTTTTTTGTATACATTACATCCGATGTTTCAATGCTACCAAGGCATATCAGAAAGCATATGGATGTGGATATACGACCGCGGTTACAAACGGTCCTGCATTACTCGGAAATACTCGGATAAAAGAAGAAATTCTACAGCTGAAACAGGATCGGCTCAATCGAGAGTTCTTAAGCGAATCCGACATCTTCCAGAAGTACATGGATATTGCATTTGCTGACATAAACGATTTTGTTGATATCAGTGCTGGTTTTGTTACAGCAAAAGATGGTATTGATGGAACTATTGTCAGTGAAGTGAGCAATACACAGAGTGGGGTAAAGATAAAGCTTGCTGATCGGATGAAAGCCTTGCAGTGGCTTACGGATCACATGGATCTTGCAACCGAGAAGCAGAAAGCAGAGATTGCATTACTGAAAGCCAAGGTACAGACAGACGATGGCGAGGAGATTGCAGACGATGGGTTCCTTGATGCTCTGAACGGCACAGCTGCGGAGGACTGGGGCGATGAAGAAAATTAAGAGAATTTTCAAATTCAAGCCGTTTTCCAAGAAACAGCGCAAGGTATTGAACTGGTGGTGTGAAGATTCTCTGGTTAAAGATAAGGATGGTATTATCGCCGATGGTGCTATTCGATCTGGAAAGACAGTGAGTATGTCACTTTCGTTTGTTATGTGGGCGATGAGCTCATTTGACGGCGAAAATTTCGGTATGTGCGGCAAGACAATCGGTTCTTTCCGTAGAAATGTACTATTTTGGCTTAAGCTGATGCTCCGTAGCCGCGGTTATACCGTGGCAGATCACAGAGCTGACAATTTGGTCATTGTTTCCCGAGGCGGCGTGACCAATTATTTTTATATATTTGGTGGCAAAGACGAACGATCGCAGGATCTCATTCAGGGTATTACCTTGGCTGGGGTCTTTTTTGATGAAGTTGCGTTGATGCCGGAAAGCTTTGTGAACCAGGCAACCGGACGATGTTCTGTTGATGGTTCTAAGTACTGGTTCAACTGCAATCCGGATGGACCATATCACTGGTTTAAGACAGAATGGATTGATAAGAGAGAAGAAAAGCATCTGTTGTATCTGCATTTCACGATGGATGATAACTTGAGTCTGTCGGAGAAAATCAAGGCGCGATACCGCAGCATGTACACAGGCGTGTTCTACCGCCGGTACATCCTTGGGCTATGGGCGATGGCAGAGGGAATTATTTACGATATGTTCGACACTGCCAAGCATGTGATTTCCAGTCTGGCTGATCTGACCAATACAAATTATTATGTGTCCTGTGACTATGGTACACAGAATGCAACAGTATTCTTGTTGTGGTGCAAAGAACGTTTCGGGCGGTGGGTATGCTGCCGCGAGTATTATTATTCCGGCCGTGATGAAGAAAAACAGAAAACAGATACCGAGTACGCGGATGACCTGGAGAGGTGGCTCGATGGAATAAAGCCAGTCAAAATTGTAATTGATCCATCTGCAGCATCGTTCATAGCAGAATTGAAAAAACGAGGTTATGCAATCAAGAAAGCAAAAAATGACGTACTGGACGGTATCCGATTTGTGGCATCCCTGCTGAATCAGGGGAAAATCGCAATCAGTGACCAATGCCCGAACACAATTAAAGAATTTGGATCGTACATATGGGATCAGAAAGCATCGGAGCGTGGCGAGGATAAACCGGTGAAACAGCACGATCATGCAATGGATGCACTGCGATATTTCTGCTATACAATTATTCGCAAGCCGGGAAGCATCGGTATTTTGAAGTGAGGTAACAATGGATATTGATACAATGAAACAACTGATAAAAAAATATGAACCCGGCCATGCGGCATTTGTGACGCGTGCGGATATAGCAGAACGTTATTACCGCAATGAGACGGACATCCTGTTCCGGGACAAACCCAAAGACAAGGAAAAAGAGGAAGCAGACAATCCGCTGCGCAATGCAGACAACCGGATTCCCCGGAACTTCCATGGTCTGATCGTAAACCAGAAAGCATCCTATGCTTTTACTGCACCGCCGCTGTTCGATGTAGGCAGTATGGCGAGCAATAAGCGCATCACGGAAACCTTGGGTGATGAGTATGCCAAAAATTGCATGGAATTGTGTGTGAATGCTGCCAATACTTCCATTGGCTGGGTTCACTACTGGACAAGCGATAACGGTTTTGAGTGGGCGGTGGTTCCAAGCGAACAGATTATCCCGGTGTTTGACCGGAGCCTGAAACGCAGGCTGATCGGAGCCATGCGAGTGTATCCGGATATAGATGATGATACCAGCGATAATTACACTGTGTATGAATACTGGACAGATGCGGAGTGCCAGGCATTCCGGCGAAGAACAGGTGATGAACTGGAACTGCTTACCTACTATGATATGTTCATAGATCCAGAGAGTGGTGATATGATAGCGGATTACCGGCATGACTTCGGAGAAGTGCCGTTTATACCGTTTTACAACAACAATATACATACAGACGATTTGCGAAACATAAAGCCGCTGATAGACGTATATGACAAGGTTTACAGCGGCTTTATCAATGATCTGGATGATATACAGGAGCTGATCTTTGTACTGTCTGGATATGGCGGTGAAGATCTGAATGGATTCCTATCTGATTTAAAAAAGTACAAGACCATTAAGGTAGATGGGGATGAGGGCGGTGCGGTGTCTACGCTGAACATTGAGATTCCGATTGAAGCCCGGAACAGTGTACTGGATGCAACTAGAAAGGCAATCTTCGAGCAGGGGCAAGGCTTCGATCCGCAGCCGGAGAACTTTGGTAATCAGTCTGGTGAAGCTCTGAAATTCATGTATTCGCTCTTGGAAATGAAAACCGGATTGATGGAAACAGAGTTCCGACTTGGCTTTGCTCGGCTGGTGCGTGCGATCTGCAAAGCGCTTGGCATTCAGTGCGGTACGATCATCCAGACATGGACCCGTACCTGTATCAAGAATGATACGGAGCAGGCGCAGATTTGCAAGGATTCCGTAGGAATTGTAAGTAAAAAGACGATTCTGAAAAATCATCCGCTTGTGGAAGATGCAGATGAAGAATTGAAGCAGATCGAAAAAGAAGAAAAAGAAGCGCAGGAAAAGGCTGATCTGTATTCTGGAGCATTTGTTAACAGCGGAGAAAACGGAGGTGGCAAAGATGGCAATGCCAAAGACAACCCGAAAAATTCCGAAAATCAAGATAATCCGGGTGGAGATTGATATTGAGTTTGTAAATATCATGGGTAGACTTTTGATTCCATTCTTTTGGATTTGGGGCATTAGAGTGTTTAGTATAGAGATTTATAGAAAGAAATTCTATATGATATGTATTCCTAAGTTTTATTTTGTAAAATAAGGAGTTGTTGATGAAAAACGGTGCATATTGGAAAAAACGCTTCAAACAGATAGAGGAATCCCAGCATCAGCAAGGCCTGCGGTGCTACGCGGATATCGAAAAGCAATATCTCGCAGCGCAGCGGCAGATGGAAGCGAAAATCAATGCGTGGTATCAGCGCTTTGCAAAAAATAACGAGATTTCTCTTGTGGAAGCACGCCGGTTATTAAATTCCAGTGAATTGGATGAACTGAAATGGGATGTTGAGCAGTACATACGGTATGGAAAAGAAAATGCTATCAATGGACAGTGGATGAAGGAACTGGAAAATGCTTCCGCAAAAGTACACATCAATCGGCTGGAGGCATTGAAGCTTCAAATGCAGCAGTCATTGGAAGTGATGTTCGGTAATCAGATTGATAGTGTTGATTCTACAATCCGTGATGTTTATCAATCTGGGTTTCTCCATACTGCCTATGAAATTCAGAAGGGGATTGGAACCGGATGGAGTTTTGCATCTCCGAATGACCGGTTGATTGATACAGTGGTCCATAAGCCTTGGGCGGCAGACGGACAAACGTTTTCAGACCGGATCTGGACGAACAAACAGAAGCTGGTCAATGAATTGAACACCACCATGGTACAGAACATCATCACCGGGGCTGATCCGCAGAAGACGATTGATGCCTTGGCGCGGAAGATGAATGTATCAAAACAGAACGCGGGCCGCTTGGTTATGACAGAACAGGCGGCTTTTTCCAATGTAGCGCAAAAGGATTGTTTTGCAGAACTTGGGGTGGAACAGTTTGAAATATTGGAAACATTAGATAGTTTTACATGCAGCCTTTGTGGTTCTATGGACGGGCAGCATTTCCCTATGAGTCAGCATGAAATTGGTGTGACAGCTCCGCCGTTCCATCCGAACTGCCGTGGGTGTACCTGCCCATACTTCGAAGATGATTTTGGAGTGCCGGGAGAACGTGCAGCGCGTGGTGAAGATGGAAAAACATATTATGTACCGGGCAATATGACATATGAAGAGTGGAAATCCTCTTTTGCAGATGGTAACAATGCAGCGAAAGACCGGTTGGGGATTATCACAAACAATAATAAAAGCAACCCGAACTATTATGATTTCAAGGGTAAAAATGTGGATACGGTCGAGTCGGAAATCTGCAAGTTCGACCATGAGGTTGGAGTTATATTTGACAATGGGAAAGTGGTAAATTGCCAGTTGGGAAATGAGGATACTATAGAATTTACGAAGTATCAGCTTAAAATGATGAAAGGAAAAGATGTTACTCATAATCATCCATTGAGTACGCCGCCGTCCCCAGAAGATCTGTATCTGCTGGTAAATTATAAAGTCAAAAGTTTCAGAACCTGTGGGGAAAACGGTACATATGTGTTAGAATATAATGAACAGGTAGAAAAACTTCCAGATTTCAAGACATTTAGTGATACATATGACGAAATTATATATGAATTACAAGATAAATATTATGATGAAGTGAAACATGGAATGAAAAAAGAGGATGCGATCATATTACTTGGAGAGGCTGCTTGGGAAAGATTGTATGAACTATATAATGTCAAACCTAGATTTGAAAGGCGGTAATTGTCATGAGCAAATATAAACCATATGAAATAGATAGATATAAGCTGAATCTGTTTTGCGGATGTTTGAACTGCAGTAAATACAGAGGCTCAAGAAACGATTTTTCAAAATATTGTGATGCTTATCCCAAAAATCTTCCATCTGAAATTTGGAATGGAAAAAATGTAAAATGTCCGCATTTTGAAGAAAAGCAGGGGTGATAGTATGGTGAAACTTATAAAAACATTAGATGTTCAAAACGCATCATTGAATGTGATCACAGCTGGCAGACGATTTCCGCTTGCACAATTTGCTGGGAAAATAGAGATCACAGAGCACCAGAGTATGACACCTGTCCTTGGGAGAAGATGCAAAGGTGAAAAGAAAATCTATGCATCCTTTATTTTATGCCAGAATATTGAGTATCAGTCAGATGATACATTTAATACCGGAAAAGTATATGAAGCAGTCGGAGATGTGCAGGGAGAGCAGTCTTGTGAAAGATTGATCTTCTCAGGACTTCGCTTTGAAGATATGGATCCGTTGGAAGGAACAGTAACACTTGAAGTGACTGATTTGGAACTGATCCGGAAAATGCTTGAGATGTAAAATTTTAGATACCACCAGTCAGAAATGATATGGTGGTATTTTTGTGCTCAAAAATAGGTAATAACAGGACAACTGGAAATTCATGAACAGAACGGCGCAGAGGTGACGCTAAGTAAGTTCCTCTGGTAGTCCTGCTTTTATATGCCTTTTTCTGTAGGCGTTAAAGAACAGTAATACTCATCTGGAGAATAAACAGAGAATCCCAATACCCGGAGAGCGGGAATAAAAATCTATGGAGGATAAGAAAATGGAATGGTTAAAGGCAATTTTGGAAAAAGCAGAAATCAAAGATGGAAAGCTGGATGTAGATGCAGTCATGAATGCGGCACAGAAAGAGTTTCCGAAGTATGCAGTGCCAAAAGACGACTTTAATACAAAAGTCGAGGAATTGAAAACAGCAAATGGAACAATCGAGGAGTTAAAGAAATCCAATGGGGATAATGAGGAGTTACAGAAAAAGATCGGAGATTATGAGATTGAAATCAAAAATCTTAAGAAGACTGCTGAAAACACCTCAAAGACCTATGCTTTGAAGGAATCTCTCGCAAAACAGGGCGTGCTTGATCCGGATTATCTGATCTACAAAGCCGGTGGGCTTGACAAGTTCACATTTGACAAGGAAGGTAAGCCGGTTGGTGTAGAGGATGCTGTAAAACCTTATAAGGAAGACAAGATTATGGCACATCTGTTCAAACAGGAGCAGCAGAAACCGCCATATCATCCGCAGGGTGGTACTGGTGGAGCCGGAGCTACAAATCCATTTGCAAAAGAGACATTCAATCTGACAAAACAGGGTGAACTTTTAAAATCCAACCCAGAGCAGGCGAAAGCAATGGCGGCCGCCGCAGGGGTAATAATCTAATCAATTTAAGGAGGTAACTACTTATGGCAATTACAAAAATTGCAGACGTGATCGTACCGGAATTGTTTAACCGGTATGTAATCAACAGAACTATGGAGCTGTCCGCATTCTTCCAGAGCGGAATTGTAGTAAACAGTCCGGAATTTGATGCACTGGCATCTGAGGCGGCAAGAACACACAACATGCCGTTTTTTGAGGATTTACAGGGAGAATCCGAGCCAACACTTGAGGATGTAGAAATGACACCGGCAAAGATCGGTTCTAACAAAGATGTATCCACCACAATCCTTCGTCAGAAGATGTGGGCAGCAACTAACCTGTCCGCAGCACTTGCCGGAGCGGACCCGATGAAAGCGATCGGTGATCTGGTGGCACAGTACTGGGCGCGCGATATGCAGAAAGAATTGATTGCGATTCTTGCCGGGGGTGTTTGGAACCACCACGGCAGATCCAAGCGGAACACCGAAAGCAGAGACCAGAATGGCGGATCATATTCTCGATCTGTCCACAGGAAAGACAGATGCAGCAAAGCAGATCAGCGCATCCGCATTTATTGACGCGTGTCAGATGCTTGGAGATGCACAGGCACAGCTTACTGGTGTGGCGATGCACTCTGCAACAAAGTCTTATCTGAAAAAGTTGAATCTGATTGAGACCGAGCGTGATTCTACCGATGTGGAATTTGATACTTACCAGGGAAGACGTGTGACCGTGGATGATGGCTGCCCGGTTGAAGATGGAGTATACACAACATATCTTTTTGGCAATGGAGCGGTTGCCTATGGTAATGGTTCTCCGGTCGGTCATGTAGCTACTGAGATGGATCGTGACAAGAAGACAGGTGGCGGTGTGGATTATCTGATTAACCGTAAAGCGTTTATCCTGCATCCGAGAGGAATCGCATACACCGGAGCGAAACGTGAGCATGTGGAGACTCCGACGCGAGCAGAACTTGCAATGGCAGAGAACTGGAAGCCGGTATACGAGCCGAAGCAGCTTAGAATCGTGGCTATCAAACACAAGATCGGGTAGCCTATGGAGCTGGCAAAGTTAAAGGCACTTCTTGGAATTGAGGATGATTCCAAGGATGTGATTCTTGAATTTGTCATTGCGGACGTAGAGGAAATCATAAAGAATTATTGCCATGTGGAGGAAATGCCGGATGGACTTGTGAATACCGGCTACCGCATGGCAATGGATCTGTACCGGAATGAGAATATTGGAAGTGAGACGGCAGCAGTTGGAACGGTTTCTTCTATCTCTGAGGGAGATACCTCTACATCTTTCCAACAGTATGTTGATAATAATTTCAAGGACACGGTGCTGAAAAATTATAAGTCCTCACTAAACAGATACAGGAAGGTGGCATGGAAATGATCGCGGATGCAATCAAACAGGCACAGGCACTTGCAAGGAAAGCCCAAGAAGCCACATATGATGGCAGATGCACGGTTATGGAGCATCAAAAAGCAAAAGATCCAAAAACGAAGATTACCACGGAAAAAGATGTTGTGGTATTGGAAGATGAACCTTGCCGCTTATCATATTCCAGTGTCAGTGCAGTGGATCAGACGGAATCAGCAGCAAAGACGGCACAGGTCACAAAGCTGTTTTTATCTCCGGACGTGCAGATCAAGCCGGGAGCAAAGATTACAGTAACACAGGCTGGTGTGACACAAAACTATAAATGCGGCAGTGTGGCAGCAGTATATCCGACGCATCAGGAGATTGTGTTGCAATTATCAGAGAGGTATGCATGATGGGAATGGGAAGCGTGGATATGCGGGAACTGGTGAAGTTTCAGGAAAATTTGAATAGATTGGCAGGCAGCGAGGATACAAGGAATTCTTTTTGCGAATCATGTGCAAAGGAACTTGCGGCCAGATTGCTCACAAAGGTAATCAAAAGGACACCTGTAGGAAAATATCCAGCAAGTTCAGGCAAGGTTGGTGGTACTCTTAGAAGAGGGTGGACTGCAGGTAATAAAGAAGGCGTACAGGCGGCTGTTGATAGCATTCAAGTTACAAAATCAGGGAACCAGTACACCATTAAAATTATGAATCCAACTGAGTATGCGAGTTTTGTAGAATTCGGACATCGAACAGCAAACCATAACCGATGGGTTAAAGGGCAGTTTATGATGACTATTTCTGAAAATGAAATCAAACGTATGGCTCCTGGGTTACTGGAAAAGAGACTGGAAGAGTTCTTGGGAGGTACATTCAATGATTAGCAACGTGATAGCCGGGATAGCAATTGCCCTGAACCAAGAGTTTGGGGATGATTATGAAATTTATACAGAGGAAATAAAGCAGGACTTGAAAGAGCCTTGCTTTTTTATTACCCTCTTAAATCCATCCAAGACAGATTTCCCATCCAAACGGTATTTGATGGACAATCCATTTTGTATACAGTATTTCCCGGAATCGGAGGACAATCCGAATAGTGAATGCCGCGATGTAGCTGATCGTATGTTATGGGCGTTGGAGAATATTACGCCTTTGGATGCAGACAGGCCGGTACGAGGGACGGACATGCATCATGAGATTACAGACGGAGTGCTGAATTTCTTTGTAAATTACAATTATTTCGTCCGCAAGGTAGAGACTCCGGCTCCTCTTATGGAAACTATGACAACAATATTACATTTGAAAGGATAGGTGCGATATGGGTGAAACAAATACAGAAGTAAAACCACAGGTATTTGCGGATGTATTTACAAAGCAGCAGCTGGCAGAATCCAAACGCTATAAGAAAAAGCGGGATCTGTTGGAGGCGTTGTTGGAAAACGGAAAGACTTATACGATCGCGCAGGTGGATAAGATCATCGGCGATTATCTGAAGAAAGAGGTGAGATAAATGTCATTTGGCGGAGGAACATGGGTAACCCAGAATAAAGTAATCCCAGGTGCGTATATCAATGTCGTAAGTGCGGGGATTGCATCTGCGGCATTGTCTGACCGTGGTATTGCCACAATGCCGCTGGAACTTGACTGGGGACCGGATGATACGGTTTTTAAGGTTACTACAGCGGATATGCAGAAGTATTCGAAAAAGATATTCGGATATAGTTATACCGACGATAAGATGAAAGGACTGCGAGATCTGTTTGCTGGCGGAACCTTGGTGCTGTATGCATACCGGTTAAACGGCGGCGGGACAAAAGCGTCCAATGATTATGCTACAGCTAAGCACACGGGGACACGCGGCAATGCGATCAGGATCTCCATAGCAAAGGACGTGGATGATCCAGAGTCGTGGAATGTAACTACATATCTTGATACGTCCAGAATTGAAGTACAGAATGTAAAAAAACGCGGCTGATCTGAAAGATAATGACTTTGTGACATTTAAAACAGATACGTTGGAACTTGCAGCAGTTGCATCGGCAGCACTGTCTGGTGGAACGAATGGTGTCGTCAATGGCGATGCGCATGCGGAGTATCTGGCAAAGGCAGAAGCCTACGGATTTAATACGATGGGCGTTGTGGTTACAGATGAGGTGACCAAGAGGCTGTATGTGGCATATGTAAAGCGTATGCGTGATGAAGTTGGTAAGAAGTTTCAGCTTGTGCTTTACAAGTCGGATGCTGACTATATGGGAGTTATTTCCACACCGAATAAAACGACGGACGAGGGCTGGCCGGAAGCATCCGCTGTATATTGGCTTACCGGGGTGGAATGCTCCACTGCGGTGAATAAGTCCTGCGAGGGCAGAGTGTACGATGGTGAATTTTCCATTGAGCCAATTGACAATGATCTGGAAGATTATATCAAAAAGGGGCAGCTTGTGTTTGATAGAAATGATGATGAAATTGAGATTCTAAGTGATATCAATACACACATAACCATCACGGAAGATTGCAACGAATTTTTTTGCGACAATCAGACAATCAGGGTTGTAGACCAGCTTGCAAATGATGATGCACTGCTCTTTAAGACACGGTTCCGTGGGAAGTTCCCAAATGATGATCCAGGGCGGAACAGCTTGAAAAGTGGGCTGTGCGAGATCCGTGAAAAATTACAGAATTTGCGGGCTATTGAGAATTTCAAGCGGGATAATGTCACCGTGGAACAGGGAGAATCAAAGAAATCGGTAGTCGTTAATAATACGGTTGAAGTTGTAAATGCCATGAGTATTATGTACATGACTACAGTAGTGAAATAAGGGGGTGAAGTATAAATGAATAATGTGATGCTTGCAAAGGATTCTATCTCTGCAGCTCTTGCAGAGTGCTACGTGACAATTGGTGAACGTAGATACAATCTGATGACCGCAATCAAGCTTGAAGCGAATTTCAAGAAGAACAAGGCAAAGGTTCCAACTCTTGGCAAGACAGGAAAGGGAAATAAGTCGGTATCATGGGAAGGAACCGGATCTTGTACAATACATTATAATACGAGCATTTTCCGTAAAATGATGCTTGATTTTAAAAACACTGGTGAGGATGTCTATTTCGAAATTCAGATCACGAATGATGATCCATCCAGTGCTGCAGGATCTCAGACAATCACTCTTTTACAGTGCAACATTGACAGTGGAGTGCTTGCGAAATTTGATGCATCTTCTGACTCATATCTGGACGAGGATGTTAGCTTCACATTTGATGATTTTGATATGCCGAAAGAGTTTCAAGAAATTATTGGACTTGCAGCGTAATATTGCCCCTTATGTGTCTGGCATGAGGGGATTTTTTATAGGAAGAAAGGAGACAATGTATGTCAAATTTAAGCAGATTTTTAGCAAAAAACAAAATTAAAAGAGAGAACGGGAAGTATGCACCATCGAAAGCTTTTGTGGACGAAAATGGCAATCCTTTGGAGTTTGAGTTCCGTCCGATTACATCAAAGCGAAATGAAACAATGCGTGAGGGCCATACAAAAGATGTTCCGGTAGTTGGAAAGCCGAATATGTTCCGTCCAAAATTGGATACAACGGCATATATCAATGATCTGATCGCAGAGAGCATTGTTGAACCGGATCTTTACAATAAGGAACTACAGGATTCTTATGGAGTGAAGACACCGGGAGAACTTCTGTATGCCATGATCGACAACCCGGGAGAATACCAGGACCTTTCTGCATGGGTTCAGAAGTTCCAGGGATTTGATACTTTAGAGGATAAGACAGAGCAGGCAAAAAACTAATTGAGGAAGGGGATGCGGAAGCAAACTATGCATATTATGCATTGCACAAGCTCCACATTCTCCCTTCCCAATGGGTTGCTTTAGAAGAGGAGGAAAAGGCTTTTATTATTGCCTGTATAGATATAAGAATTGAAGCGGAAAAGGAAGAGGCAAAGAAAATAGCGAAGGAAGCAGAAGGGCGGTGATGATATGGCTACAATTACAACGGGAATACAGTTGGCAGACAATTTTAGCGCCCCTCTTATGCATATCATCAGTTCTGTGAATATGGCAATTTCTTCGATTTATGATATGGATCAGGCAATGAATGCTGGTGTGAATACGGCATCTTTGGAAGCTGCCCGGAATGAAATTGCACAGGCAACTGTAGCTGCGGAAGAATTCAATCAAACAATGCAACAGGCGAGTAGTTCGATCAATGATAATATTCGAAGGCAGGAACAATTTAATCAGTCATTACAAAACGGTGCAAGTGAATCATCGAATTTAGTTTCGGCAATTAAACGAATGGCAGGGGCGTACCTGAGTATTCAGACGGCTGGAAAAATTTTGGAGATGTCGGATGAGATCACACAGACCACTTCCAGATTAAATATGATGAATGACGGATTGCAGAGTACGGCCGATTTGTACAACATGGTTTATGTGGCTGCAAACGATGCCAGAGGATCATTAGGAGATATGGCAAGTGTAGTTGCCCGATTTGGTAATAATGCGAAAGATGCATTTAGTTCCAGTGCAGAAGTTGTCCAGTTCGCAAATTTAGTCCAAAAGCAGATGACAATTGCGGGAGCGTCTACGCAGGAAGCGGCAAATGCAGAATTGCAGTTATCACAGGCGCTGGGCTCTGGTGTACTTCGAGGTGATGAGTTAAACAGTATTTTTGAACAGGCACCGAATCTGATTCAGAATATTGCAGATTATCTTGATGTCCCGATAGGTAAGATTCGAAGTATGGCACAAGATGGGGAACTGTCGGCAGATGTTGTGAAACAAGCAGTATTTGCGGCAACAGATGAGATAAATGCTAATTTTGAATCTATGCCTATGACATGGGGGCAAATGTGGACGGTATTTCAAAATAATGCCACTATGGCATTTCAGCCGGTTCTACAGAGACTTAATGATCTTGCAAATACAGATGGCTTCCAAACGTTTGCAACGAATGCAATAAATGACCTTGCAGTGGTAGCCGGTGTGGTTCTTGATATATTTGAAGGAATTGGATCAGTAGGAACTTTTGTATCAGACAACTGGCAAATTATAGGCCCTATTGTTGAAGGCGTGGCAGCGGCGCTTACTGTTTATTATGGATGGCAATTGCTTTCCACAAGTGCAACAAAAGCAGCTGCTGCAGCACAATGGATATATAATGCTGCAATGAATGCAAACCCTGCAGCGATAGTGGCCATATCAATAGGTGCACTTATAGTTCTAATTGGAATACTGGCAAATAAATTTACCGGAACCGGGCATATTGCGCAGTCAGTTTTCGGAATGATAACTGGTGGAATCAATGTTGTTATCCAGTATTTTAAAAATTGGGGATTAACAGTTGCAGATATTTTCATTGGAATATGGAACGCAGGGGGAGCATGTGCAACCAATGTTGAAATTGCTTTTCACAATGCGATCAGTCATGTACAGGCACTCTGGTACAACATGCTGTCTACAGCACTTACGGTAGTATCTGGCATTTGTTCGGCATTGAATAAACTTCCTTTTGTAGACTTTGACTATTCTGGAATTACGGGGGCAGCAGATAATTATGCATCAAAAGCGGCAGCAGCTGCCGGGAATACAAAAGATTATGCCAGCGTGCCGGCTGCATTTAGTAAAGGAGTAAAAACGTATGACACTTACCAGAAAGGATGGGTCAACGATGCATATACTGCAGGGGCGGCATGGGGAGATGGTGTAACCAGTAAAATAAAGAATACCTTATCTTCAAAGGCTACCAATATTCCAAATGCGAATAATTATCCAAATGCGCTTGCGTCCAGTAACGCAGCAACAGCGGCAAATACAGCAGACACTGCCAAGAATACCGCAAAAACGGCAAATACATTATCTGCATCCAGTGAGGATCTGAAGTATTTAAGAGATATTGCAGATCGTGAGTACGTGAATAAATTTACAACAGCACAGATCAAGGTTGAGATGATCAACCATAACAACGTAAACAATGATATGGATTTAGATGGAATGGCAGAGCATTTGCGTAGCAAAATTGAAGAAGAAATGAACGCAGCAGCGGAAGGAGAACACTAAAGATGTATGAATTATATATTGATGGGGTTCTTTTTCCGGTGACCCCAGGATCTCTTAACATCAAGACCAATAACAAAAATAAGACCATAACTCTCATAAATGAGGGAGAGGTTAACTACATTAAGTCTCCGGGATTGTCTGATATTACAATCCCGGAGCTTTTATTGCCAATCCATAAATATCCTTTTTCACAAGAAAAAGCAAAAGTGGGGGCTGCATATTATCTTTCCAAATTAGAAAAATGGAAAAATCAGAAGAAACCAGTTGTATTTAAACTCCTACGCTATGAAGTTTCTCAAAAACATCTCATTGAAGATATTACAACAGACGTGACCATCGAAGATTATGAAATCATGGAAGATGTAGATAAATACGGATCAGATGTGTGCGTAAAGCTTAACATGAAGCAGTATCGTCATTGGGGAGCAAAGAAACTTGTACTTAAAAGCAAAAAGACAAAATCCGGAAAAAGAAAACGGTTGCTACGGTTAAAAACAGCGGAAGAAAACGAAAGCTATAGCCAAGAATTACAAGATAAAATCTGGTGACACGCTTATGAAAATCGCAAAGAAACAGATGAACAATGCATCTGCATGGAAGAAACTCTATCAGTTAAACCAGAAAACGATTGAAAATGCAGCTCGTAAGCATGGACGAAAATCATCATCGAATGGTCATTATTTGTATGCTGGAACGGTATTGAAACTTCCGGGAGGTGGTAGCTGATGAAAGATATTGTTGATGTAGCGATTGGAGAGATCGGATACCGGGAGCAGGGAAACAACAGAACAAAATACGGAGAATATACAGGAGCGAATGGTGCTGCATGGTGCCATTCGTTTGTTTCCTGGTGTGCACACGAGGCTGGAGTATCGACTTCGGTTGTTCCGAAAACAGCATCTACAACCTATGGGATGCAGTGGTTTAAAAAGCGTGGGCAGTTCAAATATAAAGGCAAATATACCCCGAAGAGATGTGACATTGTTTATTTTAAAACTGGCCGAAGCCATGTAGGCATTGTTGAGAGCGTCAGCGGTGGACAGTTACATACTATTGAAGGAAATACATCTGATAAGGTAGCACGGCGATCATATTCTCTGAATAATGCCACAATTACAGGCTATGGTACGCCAAAATATACAAGCACCCAAAATGGTTCATCTGGTAGTGGAAAAAAGGATTCGAAAAAGGAACTGCAATATTTGCAGAAAATATTATCGCGTCATGAGGCAAAAGCGGAAACCATAAAAGCCGATGAAGCAGAAACGGGAAAAATACCGGCTGGCAATGTAATGATTACTGTAAATAATGGAAAAAGAATTTACAGTACCGGCGGAAGAGGGAGCAAAGGTTGTATGGGAAAGAGACAGCACACCTGGCTAAATTTACTTTCACAGACTAAAAGTTAGAAAAAGGTATTTTCCATAGGAATGGGAAATGAAGTTCTTGTTACTGTGGACAGCAAGTAAGTTTTCTATGGTTTTGTATTTACAAAAGAAGGTAAGAAAGATGGGATGGCATCGTATATAGTATATGATCAGCTCAGATATTTAAAAATAAAGAAACAATTGTGTACAAAAGAAAACAGCCGGTGAGTTGATAAAGATTTTGGCTAAGAGATTTAATTTGCAATATGGTACGCTTGCTGACACTGGATGGCGCAGATCAGCCATAG